>Ga0208767_1000879_pt1 | contig 24531 bp, 21 predicted proteins | sample VirMetDEL_Mar_21_FD_184514 | JGI IMG/M metagenome (GOLD analysis project Ga0208767, IMG submission 184514) | Aqueous microbial communities from the Delaware River and Bay under freshwater to marine salinity gradient to study organic matter... | ecosystem: Environmental > Aquatic > Marine >... | reverse complement strand
AAATCTAATATTATAGTGGAATTAGAAATAAAATTATAATTTTATTGTATTTTAGGGCATAAAACTGGATTTATTATGAGTATTTCGTCCTTATTACTCGGTTTTAATGTATTAAAACGCCATTATATTAGATTTAAACCATAATGACAGAAACAATATATATATCGTGTCAATATGGTTTATTATATTTAGTATCTTATAAATGGAAGCTCAATTAAATTTGTTTATGGCGAAATGGTTTATCTTTAAGAAATTAAATTTTTATTTCTATATAGTAAAGATGATTCATAAGGATATGATATATAAAAATATTTTATTAATTAATTCATTAGAGATAAATAAAGATGTTAAAGATATTATAAAGATGGAATATAAATACGGATTATTAGAGAAAAAATATAAATTAAACTATGATAACATGATAACCAATCTTAAATATTATATCTTTATTAATAAGAAGATAAATAAGAAACATAATAGAAAAGATACTTTATTAAAGACAATTATATTTTTTGATAGTTAATCCCATCTCTCTTCATCGCTTTCACTTGTAAAATATATTGATCCAACATCATCAATATCATCGGGCTCATATGTATCATAATCCTTGAAGATATAATTTAATATAAGAATAGTAATCATTTTATTAATCTCCATATATAAGATAATATATTTTATTTTTTCTGTTGATTTTGTAATATTTCTTGTATGATAGTATTATCTAAAACTTTATTCCTCTCTATCCTATAAACAACACAGCAACCATCACCAACAGAGGAGAGCGACTGGTCGGGGTCGTGTATAGATGTTTTAATAGATGATATATTTATATCATTAGTTATTGTGAATTGTATAGGACTATCAACAGAAAAGAAATAATCTCCATCTCCATTCTCTTTATTCACTACGGCGATAATAGGTAATTTATCTCCGCTATCTCTTCCTCCTACATATTTCTGTTTTTCATGTAATACTAAATCAGAGCGAATACAATAATAAGGTCTCACCATTCTCCTCGGTAATAATTCTCCCGTCACCACGATGGATGAAGTAGTTTCTACTATCGGGGGATAAATAGTATAAGCAGATAATCTCGCGGGATAAGTGTTCGTCGCTCCATCTTTTCCGGGGTCTTGATTAACCCATCCCTCCAACATTAAAGGCGTCGGTATCTGTCCAGAAAACTGAATAGCTCCGTATCTATTCACTACGAAATTCTGGATTTGAGTTTCTACTATCTGGGCGTTAGTCGTAATCCATTCTAACTGATACATATTCGTATTAGTTATTCTCGCTGTCCTATTATTCACATCATTAATATTCGTGGGAGCTGTCTGAGAATATGTGAAACCTAATAGACCGAATAAACCATCATTAAAAGTATCTTCATCATAAGACCCTCCTATATTTAAACTAATTCCTCCGTGAGCGTCCATTATTGTATAAGGTGTTATCGCTTGATTAAGAGCAGAATAATTTTCTTCTCCCCATAATATAGCGTGGCTCCCGTGGGCGTAATCTTCATGTAATGACGCTTCGGCATATGTAGAAGCGTCATTTTCATATTCTACATCTGGTCCTTTTAATTTTCCCGTGAGTATCCCATACGCCTTACTATCTCCAACTTTATAAGGTTTCATTTCTGGTGTGAAATTCCATAATTGTAATCTCTTATTCATCTTATAACATATCGTAGAGGCTGTCGCATTATCCTTCGGGTTAGTATCAGCATTAGATCCAGCGTCATAACCTTGTCCTACATTCTCGGGAGTATGTAAATCTTTAAAACCGAAATGAGATGTCTGGTCATATACTACTGAGGGATTATTCGCACCTAAATAAATACGAGAGATAAGAGCCCCCGTCCAGTTAGGTGGTAAATATCTATGTTCATTTATACTTCCTTCATCTGGTCCCGTAGCATAAGGTTTATCATTAAAAGTCCGTGAGGCGAGACCATAATTATATAACGCGTCATAGGTATAAGACTGATAACCCGAATATAACTGAATTACATTATTCCCATAAGAATTAAAATGAAAATCCCATCCTATTAATCTCGTCTCTTTATCTATATCAGCATTAAATTTAAATACGTAAGGACGTATTCCTCCCGCGAGTTCTGGATGTAGTACGATAAAATCTGTGAAAGTTCCATCTCCATTATCATGTGTTTTTTTAGTGGCGAAACCATAAGAGAGATTACTCGTTTCCGTTCCAGAAGTCATTATTCCTTCATTATTTTTATCATAATAAAAAAATAAAGGCATAGACGCTCTATTTTTCCCATCTCCTTTCGCCTCATAGTTATCATAACCTAATATATTTTCTATGGCTCCCGTAGTATTATCATATCTATTTATATGTAAGAAACGTGTATTATCTATCGTATAGTCAGTCCCCGTGAGTATTTCATTCCCCTTCCATAACTCTGGATAACGAGACTGAATTTTAAATAGTTCTGATAAATTCTCTAAATTATTTTTAGTAAATTCTATTCCCGTCACTATCTCTGAATTCACATTAGCGGGGGGGCCGACCGCTGAGCCTAAGATATCATTTTTTATAAAATATTGAGTAGTTCCATCATAGTTCATAACCTTTCTCCCCGCCATAAATAAGTCTGGGCGTTTCACTCCAAGATATTGATAAGAGCAATCATAATCCCATGATAATTTTTTATCTTCCTCTGAGGAGTAGGCATTATAATTAGTTTCAGCATTTCCTCCAAACCATCCGCAGTTAAATGGTTTAAATGTATTCGTAGAGATAGTGGAAGTCCATATTCTCTCTGTCTGTGGTAATCCGTTGTCTAAGAGAGTATATAATTCTTCTTCTTGTGTTTCTTGTAATTGTTGTGTTAATCTGGCGGCGATATTTTCGGGAGAATTAAAACCGATGGGAAGCGATAATTCTATGAGTTCATTATAAATATTATATTTTCCTAACGCTGGATCAACATAATTCACCGCGTCATCAGTAGTCCAATACGTAGAAGCATCTGAATTATAACTACTATCTTGTATCATTTCCTCTCTACATATTATCGTATATCTTGTCCCATCATTTTTAGGGCGATAATATCCAAAGCCTCCCGACGTGAAATACTCTTGATAATCGCTCATACATATAGAATATATATCAGCGTCGTCCGCCGATGTTTCGCTTCTTCCCGTTTCATTCTTACATCTTCCCAGAGCATAGCTATCTTCGGTATCCCACCACTCAAAATAACGAGGCTCTGTTGTTGATAAAGCATCTTTCCCATCATGAGAAAGACCATAATAAATATCTTTTATATCTGGATGTGTTCCATCACCCCTAAGAGCAACTTTATTAGGTTCAGTTGTAGTAGGTCTCGCGAAAGCGAAACGACGAGGAAGAAAATAATATCCTTCGCAGTTAGTTGATTTATAATAATTCGTCTCTACATACGCTTTATCATCTGTTAGTTTTTTCGTAATAGGCTCTGGTTTTAGAGATTGATATAAAGCGGTTTCCATCCGTGTTCGTGATTGTATAGGTTCTTCCCCCTTACTTGTTCTTTTTATGATGTTCCATGTCTTATTTTTATTTAATGAAACTCCTTTTATCTCCACAGCGTTAGGCGTTCCACATCCTCTTTCATTCACGAAACAATAATCAACAGATACTTTATCTCCTCTTTTCAGTTGTAATACGTTATCTAATTTATTCGTGAATGAAGCGGGAGACGTATTATTTCCTCCTAAAACTTCGCTGGACGCTTGATTATTACATTCTATAATCGTGGTATCGGTATATGAAGACATTTATATTAATGAAATATATTTTATTTTTAGAGAATTTATTAAATAAACCATATTGACATAAACAAGATTATATAAATGGCGAAATGGTTTATCTTTTATAATTAATAATAAAAAAAATATTGTTTTTTCCATTATGGTTTTTATCTTGTAATATGGTGATAAGCGATTTTGCACTCATTTTAGGTTTTATCATAGGAAATATTTTTCATGAGGTATATACTCATAATTTTTTTATTTATAATATTATAAATGAGAAAAGGTATTTATTCATCTGGTTTAATGTCCCAAGGAGAAGCGATTGAAGAAGCGAAGAGAAAGAGAATACAGCGATTAGAATCAGAAAATAAAGAAAATGAAAAATTTAAACATATCTTAGAGATAAAGAGAGAAATTAGATCAATTAAAAACGAAATGGATATCCTTAAAAGAGACATGAAAATAATATTATCATTTATCCAAGAAATGAAACCAGATGAAAATAAACTTACTATAACACCCGACGAGACTAATAAGGGATGGTTTTTCTCATAGCCCCCCCTTTTTTATTTTTTTTTATATAATATTTTTTATCTATTCTATCATTATAAATATGAGTGGATTTTTTGATGCTGGTGAAAAAATTAATCTGGAACAGAGTGATGTTAGAATTTCTGCGGAGAATGGTTTAGACTTTTCACAAGACCAGACCATCGGGATATATATTCCTCCTTCTGTAAGGTATTTTTCTGGTAAGGATACTTATCTCCAATTTGATGCTCAGATTAAAGGTGATATAGACCACGATAGAAATAGTTTCGCTACTCGTCTCCAATTAGATCCTAATATCGGAGCTAATAGTTTATTTTCTTCGCTGAGGGTGTATGCGGGAAATCGTGAAACATTATTAGAGGAAAATACTGAATACGCCTCTTATGTATCTGTTAAATATGATTATTCTAAAACTGATACTGAACAGAAAAAGAGAGCGTTAAGGGAAGGGTGTGGCGTCTGGACACCAGCGACGGCGGGGACATTAGGTACGACTAAATCTATCGGTAATAATTTCTTATATAATCCTTTCATGAAAGTCCCTAATGCTGGTAGGTCTGTTAATCCCGATGAGACGTTAGATACTCCGTGGAATGATACTGATTTCATCCCCGCTAAAATTACTATTCCTCTCCACTGCGGAGTATTCGCGGAAAATAGTAAAGTATTCCCTAATCTCCTCACTAACGGATGTTATATAGAATTAGTTATGGCGGGAGCCCGAAACCTTTTCAGACAGATGGACGGCGTTTTAAAAGAGAGACGTATGAGATTAAATCCAGTTTTTTATGGTAAGGCGAATGACGGAACGAAACTTACTGCGGGTGACGAGATTGATGCTGTCTGGTGTCGTGCTGGTGTAAATAATCAACGCGACCCCCAGATGTGTCCCTTTGTTGTAGGTGAAAAAATTAATTTCGTTAAGGATACTAATAATGGTGATACAACTACTACTAATACGATTACATTAGGTAAAGATGGTAAGGGAGCTGTTATCACGGATATCAGTAATGATGGAACACTTCTTAAAATCGGTTTTGATACTACGACTAAAATTAAAGTCGCCGATGGTATGGATCAAGCGACAGAGAACTGGTTTTTATATTCAGAAAGTCTTACAGACGCTACGAATTACTCTCCATCATGTAAGGTTTCTAATGTTGAGTTAATCTGTCATCAGATAGATATGGGTGATGCGTATGAAAAACGGATGCTCGGGAAGGTGAGCCAAGGGGGTGTCGTTATGTTTGATATTCCTTCTGTCGGTGTCCAGACCCATAGTCAATTACAGAGCGATATACAAGCGACCATTCCATTAAATTTAGATTATAGTAAGGCTCGTGGAATTCTCGCTCTCCCTACTGATGCGTCAATTTATTCTACTGCTGACCAGACATCTGCTACGGGAACTTATTTAATTAGAAAAGATAAAGGGGCGTTATATCAAGAGGATACATTAAATAGAAGTAATAGAACTGGTATTAGTGGTGTCTCTAATGGTCTTACGAAATATAATTTCTTTCTTCAAGGAAAGATGGTCCCCAGCCGTGAAATCTCTACGAAAAAAACTACGGACAAGAGAGGCGGTATAGATGCTCATTTTATCTCGGAGTTAGAAAAAGGTTTATTATCATGTGGTATCCCCGCTAATTCATTTGAGGAATACGCCTCTAACTTCGTTATCGCCAGACAGCTCGCCATCGGTAGTAAAGCGGTATTTGATGGACGTGGTAAGACGGCTCGCCTTAATTGTAAATTTGAGGGAACTACGGATGATCAAGATAAACCGAGTGTAAATACTTTATGGAAGTTATTCGTTAAACATACTAAAACCCTCGTCATTAAAGGTGATAATATTATGGTAGAACAATAAGATAAACAAGAATGGAAATAACAATTTTTAATCTCTATATTTAAGATATTTTTATAATAAACCATAATGACCTATTTATAATCTTGTTTATGTCAATTTGGTTTATTCGGTTTTTTCTGGATTTTTTTTTTCTATTTAAGTATTATAAAAAGACATGAATCAATATGATGATAATACGATAAAAAAAATAATTAATCAATATAATAAGAAGAGAGAGAGAGAAACGAAACAATATCACGAAGAAAAAAAATATAATGATGAATTCATGAAAGATAATAATGATAGAGCGAAAAAATATTATCTGGAAAATAAAGATAAAGTTAAGTTAAGATATATAGAAAATAAAAAATCTACTCAATATAAATGTTTATTTAGATATTATAAAAATCAATCTCGTATCGCTGAATTTAAGATAAAACATTTAGAGAAATATAATTTTTTAGTAGATCAAGGAGTAATCGTTGAAGAAGAAAATAATAATAAAAATATTACTGATTTCATGAAATAGAATTTATACGGGGCTATCATAGGAAATAATTTCATTTTTTTTGGGTTTTATCTGGGGAAAATTTTTTTATGAGGTATATACTCATAAAAATTCCCATTTTTTCCTATTTTTTCATTATTTTTAATAAAAAGTTTAATTTTCACGCGCGGAAAAATTAAATATATCATACAATCACATAATTTAAGATTTATTCCTACTTTTTTATCGCTTGATCCACAGATAAAATATATATTTAATTATTAAGATAAAATAAGCTGACCGCGTTTATTTCCAGATTTTTTTTTTATATTTAAGTTTATAAAATATGTCTTCTAATTCTTCTTCGCTTTTAAATTCTCCGCCATCCGCTAATTTTAATTTCCCTCTTAATTGTAATATGAAGTTTAAAACCTTTTCTCTTGTCCCTAATTCTAAATTCCCTTCTAACGAATGGACGAAGGATAAGAAAACGAAAAAGTTTATAAATAAACATCTATGGAGAAATGAATCAATTTCTAATTTAATGTTATCCCCTTCATGTAGGGGAATTCCTACGGGGAGAATAAATAAATGTTTCGTACTTGATTTAGATTTTTATGATAAATTCCACGATGATGGAACTATCAAGAAAAAATTTAATTCAGCGGAAAATGAATTTATCCAGACCTTCGGGAATGTAGATGAAATAATTAAAAAATTTTCTAATACTCTCATTACTAAAACGGCTTCGGGCGGTCTTCATCTTTTCTTTCAGTATGAAAATACATTTAAAACTACTTCTAATGAATATCACCAGATAGACATTCGGTCTGATGGTGGTTATGTCGTAGCTCCGGGGTCTGTTGTCCCGAAGGGGGTTTATAAGGTTGTTTCTGATAAAAACATTTCTCCTATTCCAGAGGATTTATCCTTATGGTTGAAGAATAATTTATGGAAGAAAAAAACAATTACTAAACCTTTAAAGAAAAATAATAAAGATGAAGTTAATTCTATCTCTCATGAAGCGTATGAACAAGATGAAGTAGATTTATCTGCCTATCGCTATAACATAGATGAAAGTTGTATGATTGAAATTCTTGATGGATTACCCGATGAATATTTCACGGATAATTATAAATGGTTAATCTTCTCTACCGCTATGAAACAAGTAGGACATAAAGACCTATGGGAAATGTATAGCGAGGATAAGGGTGGAAAAACCTTTAATTATGAAAGAAATGAATCTAAATGGAAATATTTAAAGGATAAATCCTTATTCTGTTTAGAACACATTTTAAACGCCAGCTCAGCGGTTAAAGACGCTAAAACATTTTTAGGATATGTAAAATATAAACCGACTAATAATCATAATGTAAAACCTCATAAAATTTTAGAAAATCGGCGTTATCTTGATCCATCTAACGATGGAACATTTCTTTTAGAAGAAAGTTTATCTCATGATTGTATATTGATACAATCCGACACGGGAACGGGAAAAACTACCGCTTTTAAAAACTTCATTAAAAAGACCGAAAAACCTTTTATCTCTATTGTTTCTCGTATTACATTAGGCGAGGAACAAGTTAGAGTTATGAGAAATGAAGGGATAGAATGTAAATTTCATCAAGAAATAACTGATACGATTAAAGATGGTTTCATGAAAAACGGGGAGCCCGAGGGAGACCCTTTCCCGAAGGCGGGATTTTATGAATATGAAGGCGATAATCTCGTTATAACTATTGATAGTATTATGAAAATAGGAAACTGGGGAAATAATGGGGATGATGAAGATAGCGATTATAATCCATTTGAGGATTACGTAGTATATCTTGATGAATTAAATTCTCTGATAGAGTATTTCGTAGATTGTCCTAATCTCCATTCTAAACGATTAATCGTTTATCAATTCTTAATTAAAGTATTACAAGGTGCCGAGTGTGTTATTGGAACCGACGCGGATATCAGCGATATCTCATTAAATTTTTTCTCGGGGAATGACCTTCCCTTTCATTACATCGTTAATGAATATAAACATAATAAAGGGATAGAGGCGGAGGAATTATTCTCATATAAATCTCTCGTTGAAGAAATCTCTAATGAAGATAAATATATGGTTGCGTGTGATGAAAAAGGAACCGCTATTAAATTAGGCGATGATTTAAAACGTTTAGGTCATAAGGATATTTTAGTAGTATCCGCCGATAGTCCTATGGAAGTCTTACAAGATTTAGATTTAGATAAACACGATAAAGTAATTTTCTCACCTAAAATCGTTTATGGTTTAGATAGTGTTATGGAGAGAAAAGTTTTCGGTTATTTTAGATGTAGAACGATAGACCCCAGAGGAATGATACAACAGATTTGTAGATGTAGAAATATTATTTCTCTACAATTCCTCTTTGAGGATAAATCATGGAAACCTTATAAATATGATAGTATCGCTGAATGTAGAGAGGTTTTAATGAACGGAGTTAATATAATGATGAAATCATTTTCTATGTGTGGATTAGAAGAAAGTCAGAAAATATTTAATGATTTATATTCCCAGTATGTCTATAATCAAGATACTTTTAAATCTAATTATTTCGCTCACTTCTTACAACTAATTTTATCTCGGGGTTTTGAGTATGAAATGAACCCAGAATTAATGAATAAATCAACGGGACAGACAGCCTCCATCGCTAAGGAAATCAAGGAACAGAAGGAGAAAGTAGTTTTAGATGAGTTTGATAAATTCTATGATGTTTATAAAGTAGAATATGAAAAATTAAAGAAAAAATATGATGATTATTCTGAACTAATTAGAAAACATGAATATAAAACATCACGCGAACATCTTAATGATTGGGCGGATGAACACGATATAAAATTTATGTTAGGTGATAGTTTAGCGGTTTCAGAAGGTAGAGAAACTTATGAAGATTTTAAAGAAAGGTCTATCGGATATTTATATCAACATCGTGGATATTTATGGGATGATGTTAATGAAATGAGCCGGAAGTTAGTAGAACAATATTTTAGTCCAGTTTTCGCCGAGGTGATACATCTTCTCCATATCCCGATGGAACAGATTGAAGAATGTAAGGATTTAATTACAGACCCTAAATTATTAGGGAGATATTACACGATGAAGCGATACTTTTTTGATCCACTTCATCAAGGAGCCGACCCCATCTTAGAACACATAGAAAAGCGATTAGATTTTGATATTAAAAGTTTTTCATCTACTAATAATCAGTTAATATTTTTAGATAAATTAAAGAAAGGCGTAGGAATTCATGAACGAAAAGAGCTGACTATGACGAATGAATTATCACCAGAAAACGCTGAAAAACTCTGGATAGAATATACATCTATTAGACGCGTAAGGACTAAAAAAAATGCGTTTCTTGATCCAGCGGGAGTGAAGAAACAGATTATCGTACTATATAAAGACCTTTTCGGCGTGGAAATTATTAATACGAAGAGGACTACGAAGAAAAATGAAAAGACTGGAAAATTAGATAAGAAAACATTATATAGTATCAATAGCGAATACTATGAGAAAATGTATAAAGTTTATCATAATACATTAGAGAATGAATATAAACCACCCGAAGAATAAAATGGATATTCTTCTAAATTAAATAATTTCTTTTTTATAAAAAAATCTAATAAAAATAGATTTTAAATTTATCTTGATACATGGTGATAATCAATTTTGCACTCATTTTAGGTTTTATCATAGGAAAATTAATTTATGAGGTATATACTCATAAAAATGGATATTCTTCTAAATAAACCATATTGACAGAAACAATATTATAAATATGTCATTATGGTTTATCTTTAAAATAGAGATTAAAAAAATTATTGTTATTTCCATTATTGGATATTCTTCTATTTAATATGTATTTAATCCGCCTACTTTCACAGCGGATTGGACGCCGACATCTGCTATCTGTCCCGTGTTTAATGTTTTCGCTTGTAATACTTCTGGCGGAGGTTTCGGGGGGACGTTGGTTTTTTCCTTCTCATAGTCGCCGAATAATTTAACAACATTCCCGCCTTCACCGATTAGATTTCCTAACCCCGCGACCCATTCAGCTCCCGGAATTAAACCTACAACATCACTAACGGAGGCGATAGTAGAAGTAATATTATCTATATTATCTGTCGTAGATGCGTCTTTATCAAATAAATGCTGTCCATGAGATTTAACTAAATTAGAGACATCGTCATATATACTTAATCCTCCCATAGTAGCGGATGAAACCGCCCCACCGACACGACCTACAAATTCAGCGGTTTCTTTATCAGCTCCCGTCACTCCACTAATAATTTTAGAAGTTAGAGATGGTGCTTCACTTTCTGATGGTGTGTCTGATTGTGCGTCGCTTACAGAAGATAAAACAGATGACCTCGCTAAACTGCTCGTAGATCCACGAGGGGGTTTATGGATTGGGTTATCATCTGCGGATGTTATAGTCTGTCCCGTTGTCGGTGGGTTCGCTAATGGTGCTGGTGCTGGTTCTGGTTCTGGTGGTCGTAAGAAAGGCGATGTTCTCGGGGAAGGAGGACGTGGGGGAGCGGGAGCCGATGGAGGTGGATGAGATGGAGGTATTCGTGGTTGTCCGTCTGGTGTAGGGCGGTCTTCTGTTCTTATAAGTGTTCCCGGAGGTGGTGGTCTCCCCGGAGGTGGTGGAGGTCTTGCTCTTGGTTGTCCGTCTGGTGTAGGGCGGTCTTCTGGTCTTATAATTGTTCCCGGAGGTGGTGGTGCTCCCGGAGGTGGTGGAGGTCTTGGTCTTGGTTGTAATCTATCGGGCGGTAATGTTCCGACTCGTACTCCTAATCCCGCTTGGTCTGTTCCCCCAGATAATTGTAATGATGGAGCGTTTCCATCAAAAGAAACACGAGCCGAGGGAGGGGTGGGTAATGTGAAACTTGCTCTGGGGTTATTCGTAGGAATATTCATGGCCGTCGCCCCCATTCCACCAGAAACCGATGACCAGTCCCAGTCTCTTGGGTCTCCTATTTTTCCTCCTATATATCCTCCTACTTCTTTCCCCGCGTCTAATGCTTGTCCTCCTACGTCTTTCGCTTTATCTGCTATATTGAGGACAGATTTTTTTAATGCTGACGGCTCCCCACTATCATCTGGAATTCTCCCCTCTCTTATCGCTTGTAATCGTTTCGCCGCTTTCTCTATTCTCTTATTCCTTGCGTCATATGCTTCTTTCATGGTTCCGCCAGACATAATCCCCGTGACGAAATCCTTGGCGAGTTCTGCGTCGTTCATCGCGTCTTGTTCCGTCACTTCTTTATTATAATCATCTGTCGCTGTAAGATTATTCGCTTGTTTTAAATCATTCGCTTCTTCTACTGCTTGTTCCCTCTGGTTCTGTGCTTGTATCGCCGACTGATAACCATACATATCCGCCATATTATTTATAAGAATAATATATATAAAAAAATCGTTGAAGGAAAATTAAAAAACTAAATCATCAAGCGGAATATCTTTATCTTTTTTCATATTTTTCACTTTCAGCTCCGCTACATCATTAAAGGGTTTCATCGCTTCTTTCGGGTTCTCTTGTATTACTTTTTTATCACCTATCCCTAAGAGGGTTTCGTGTCTCCTATAAAATCTCGCTGGATTAGTCTGAGCGTCTATATATAAAAATGAGAATGGACTATCATGAGCGAGGTTATAATACGTCATAAATAATTCCTCTGATCCACACAGCTCTGAATACTCTTCTCTTATCTTATCAAGTTCCTTGGAGTTATTCTGGCGAAAAATAAGGATGTTCGTAGCGTTGTTCCTTATGATGGTTCCTACGCTACGGAATGATTGAGTAGTGAGAAAAATTGACATTTCATAATGGCGAAATTTACTACATAAATATGTGATGTCGTTAGTTTTTTTAAAATCCCGAGAGAGGATATCATCTAATAAAATTAACATGGTCGGCATTTCTTCTCTCTCATATTTTTTCTGTGATTGGATCAATTCCTTTATCATCTGGTCAGTATAATGGTCTTCGCAGTCAGCGAAAGCGTCTGTGAAATATTTTCCCTTCGTATCGTTGTTTAATGTATTTGAGATAATTTTATAAGCGTCCCAGTAGTCTTCACCATAAAAATCATCTCCATTCCTAAGAGCGTTTATGAGGTAATTAGTTTTCCCGCTTCTCACAGACCCTATGATTAATGTGAGAAACTGAGCCTTCGGGAGAAATTCATGGACTTCTTTATATTTATTATTCTCTAAAACGTCATTCACTTTTAAAACTTTCGGCACCTTCTTTTTCTTGGGTTTTCCTTCCATATTTATAATATGAAATATATTTTATTTTCATGAAATATTTTAAATTAAAAAAAGTAGTATAATTTTAGATTTTTTTTTATCGTGTATTTATAGGATAATCTTAAAAATTGATTCTAGTCGTTTTATCTGGGGAAAATTTTTTTATGAGGTATATACTCATAAAAAATAAAAAAAATGAATAATTTAAATAAATGAATTAAAATTTATCTTAATAAACAAGGATGGATATAACAAGTTTTTTATTTTTATAAATAATTATAAAAAATAAACCATATTGCCACCATTATAATCTTGTTTATGTCAATTTGGTTTATTTTCTATACTTACTGATAAAAATAATTATGGTTGAGATGTATTCGTATTTAATTCTGGTTTTCTATGACACTTAATACAACAACAATCTATCTTATCACATTTAGACTTTTGTATCGTTAATAATACACTTGTTAAAATTCCTCCTACTACTCCTAAAAATACTCCTAACTCAGCGATAGTAAATTTCTCCATGATATAAATAATTTATATAAAAATTTTTAGAAACAATTATTAAAATAGTCGTCTGGAAGTTCTCTTCCGTAATACGCTTTCGTAGAAGGCATCGCTCTCTGTATTTTCTTTTTCACTTGATCCAGCTCCCTTTGTTCTTCTTCTTTTTTCTTCTTTTCTTCTTTTCTCTTTTTTCTTATCGCTTCATAAGCGAGTATCGCTTTTAAATTACTTTCTTCTAATTCTTGTTTAGTAATATATTCTCTTTCTTTTTTTGGTTCTGGTTGTGGTATTGGTTTCTCTATTCGTACTTCTGATTTTGGTTCTTCTACTACTTTCATTATTTTTGGGGGAGTTTCTATTTGTTTTGTTTCACGATTACTCTGTCCTTCTACGAAATCTTTTAATCGTTGTTTTTCTATTTGTTTTTTCTTTTTTTCTAATTCTTTCAGCTCTTTCTTTTCTTGGGCGTTTCTCCTTCTTGTTTCTAACGCTTTCACTCTCGCCTCCGCTAATTTCTTTTTATGTTCCTCACTCATGGGAGGTCTTTTTTTTCTTTTCGGTTTCGGTGTCGGTTCTGGCTCACCTTCACGTAAAAAAATATCTTCCTTTTTTATCTGGGGAATTTTTCTTTCTTCAACGATTTCTGGTTCATCTTGATTCATATCATCTAAATTTATTTCTTCTTCCTCTTGGATTTCTGGTTCATATTCTATAACTTCGGGCATAACATCCATTTTATATTACTATATATTATTAATATTTTCTATTAATTACGATAAAAAAGTATAATTAAAACTAAAAATTAAAACGTCTTTTATAATCAGCGATACTCGCTTTTAATGTTGGTTTATTCCATAAGATATATCTACTGAGTGATCCAGCAGACATGGGATTATTCCAGTTCTCTCTCTTCTTATGGCGATTTAAATATCTTTTCTTTCTCTCATCATCTCTATGTTTAGTATAATCACTCATCCCCTCGGCACCGAAATGAATAGTTTTTATTTTTTTCTTATCCTCATAGAATATAGCGACCATTTTTTTTCCTTTATTAGGAGACTTCTTAATGATAACTGATTTCATGTATATAATAAAATATATTTAATTTAGTCTCGGTGTATCTCTAAAATGTAATGTTATGATGGTCTGGTCTTGTAATGTTTTCGCTAATATTTCATTCTCATCACAGATAGAAATATCAAAAGTATTTAATGTTAATTCGCCCGGGTTCCCGAGTTTCACATATACTCTGTCTTGTGGTTCGTAGTATAAAATTCCAGAAGTTCCCCCCGCTTGGTCTTGTTGTGGTAATGTATAAAGGATTTTAGAAGGACGCCCGACGGCTCCGTTAATTGTTTTCTGTGTGAAGTTATCAAGACGAATAAATAAAGACCCCGAGTTTAATATCTGAGGCACGGATACTGGTTCATAACTCCATCCTTTATCAGCGTCTTCACCTCCTAACGCGTTCCCGTTTATATCTGGTCTTAATATGTGAATATCTCCATAACCTAACTTACGAGACATATATGGATCACTCGCTAAATTAGTAGGGATATAAAATTTCTTATCTTCATTTAATATGATAGTAAATACGTAATCTTTCATTTCATGTCCCGCTACTCCCTTATATGTAAATTTTTCAGTATTAGTCATCTGGTTCATATATCTACTATCAACATTATAGACCTCTTCATCTGTAAGATTATCTATCATTCGGGCGTTCCATGAATACTTACTTTTAAAATATGGATTAGAGATAGCATTAGATTTAATCCCCGAATACGCAGATAAAAATAAATGAGATGAAACTACTGGGAGACAGAATTTAGGATACATCCACCAGCATCCTTGTGAAATAGGTTTAGGATAATTTAATTTATAATTATCCCCCGCACTATCATAATAAGGTGAGAAATCACGAGAGCATAATAAAGTCCAGTTAGGGTCATCCAGAGGATTATCCGATGTAGATTTCGCCCCCTTATTCACGTATATCCTTAATATCTCGTTTTCAGTTCTAAATAATATCTGAGATATCTTATCAGCATTCCCAGATAAATCATATTTCGTCGCGTATGGTGGTTTATCCCCCGGATAAGGTTCCGCCCATCCATAATATTTCACTTCATTCATGGATAATTTAGTTATATCTCCATCTTTCACGCTCATCTGTCCTATATGAAGATAATATTTATCGTCGGCTGGGTCTTGTATCGCATAAACGCCGAAATCAAAAGCGACTTGATTAAAATTATTATTAAATGTTTTATCAGAGGGAATAGTCCCAGCATCATTAAAATATTCTACGGGTTGGTCGCCTTCTCCGTGTTGTTGGTCTCTACATAAACCGAAAGCGAAACCCTTAACAACTTCCCAGTCGGTTGTATCTGTGACGACACCATCTAAATCTACTCTCATATTCCCCTTATTTAAACTGATAGGATAATCTATAAGTGAGCCAGTCATATCCGTTGTAGCGTGTGTGAAGTCTCCCCCATTAGTAGATGAAGAAATTTTTTTAGTCGCTTTATCCCATGATAATGAAGCGTCCTCATCATCGTACCATTTCTGGAAATTTTCTATATCTCCCGCTACTTCTACATCTTCACTACTCGGCGATTGTTTCATAGTAAGAGAGAAACCCTCAAACGCTCCCGTCGTAGAATTATATTCTCTATCTGACTGGGGATAATAACTATTCGCTAAAACGCTACTCTCACGATAAGATACATTAGGATGAGGAAACGCCATCTTTAACGCCTCTGAAACTCTATTAGCGAATTCTATTAATCCTACGTCTTCACCTTTCCCCGCATCGGTGAGCCCGATAGACCCCCATACGGGCATGGCTGTTGTATTTTCTGTTGTTGATCCATCATCTATTTTAGCGAGGTCTATTCCGAAGTTTCCATAAAAACCATCATCGGGCGATATATGTATCGCTTCACCCTTATTTAATTTAACAGACTGGACGGCGACCTCACTATTAGGAGGGAGCGTAATAGTTTCCTTCAACGAATTACGATAAAAATAAGGTTCTTGTGATATTCCTATATCTTTCACACCCGATTGAGTAAGTTTATTTCCCGTAATAACTAATGACATATCTTTTTTATAATATGAAATATATAAAATTTTTCTATGATAAATTATAAAAATGAAAAAATACAATAAAGTTGATGTCGCTAATAAAGTGAAACTTCATCCAGATTATAGACCTATTCCCCCGAGACCGAAAGCAGTAGGACAACCTAAACATCAAGATAACGCAGTAGAAAAATGGGAGAGAGAAACAGCCGAGGACAGAGCAAGAAACGGAAGATTATATCATGAAATTAAAGATGAGATTATCGCTGAATTAGAAAATGAAGAATAAATTACTCATATACCCCTCATAAAAAATATTTCCTACGATAAAACCTAAAAAAAGTGCAAAATCGTTTATCTTACAATTACACGATAAAAAAAATTACTAAAAAATAGGTTTTTTTTTATACTTTTTTCTCTAACCATAAAATATCTCGGGGTAAATTCATTTTATAACAATAATAGAAGCAATCAAAATTACAAGCATTTTTCCACCCCTCGGGAACTTCTCCATCAGCTCCCCCAATTTTTTTAATAAAGTGGATCCTCTTACGAGGTATTATAATCTGTAATTTATCCTCTGAATTCATGAAAGTCTCTCTTATATAAGAAGTAGTTAATTTAGAACACGGCATTATCAAGATAAAAGGTTTTTCTAATTCTTTTAATCGTGGTAATATGGTCTTACATAATGTGAAAGGTGGATTACTAACTAAAACCTCGCCTTTATTACTTAAAAAGAAATCATCTTTATCATGAATCACATTATATCCTAATTCTTCCAGATATTTTCCAGAACTTCCATCTCCGTAAAACGCTTCCCATATAATTTTATCTTTCGGTATATATTCTTGTATATCTTCCCAAGCGTGTTTAGGTGTCATATAGTCATCGTGTCTTAAAAATGTTTTCGTGTGAAATCCAGCCATTTTTTATATTACTTAAATAGAAAATAATTTTATCTTAATAAACCTTTTCGCCAATAACAATTTTTTATTTATTTATAGAGATTATTTTTATAAACCATAATGACCCTATTATAATATTGTTATTGTCAATATGGTTTATTCTTTTTTAAGTTATCTTAAATAAATTTTTTAAATATATTTCATTATAAACATGTCATCAAGATATTTAGAGATTTCCGTGAATAATTCTCCCTCAGATGGTAAAATGAGTTTCCGCAAGGGTATAGCGAATTTAATTTTCCAAGTCCCCGCTATGAACGCTACTCTCCGCCCCGCTTCTGTCCGTGTATGTGGTAAGATAAGATTTTATAAAGACGACGCGGCGAACCCCGCGAAAGGGTCAGCTCCTATGGCGGTTAATGAACGTCTCGGCGTTTATGGAGCGTTTGAATCACTTACTACGAGAAGTATTAAACATCAACAGACGATAGAGAACATAAGACACTACGCACATTTTTTAAATAATTTCATTCCGTTAGGGGCGAGTTTAGACGATATGAACACTCACATGAATACGACATTACTAACTTTATCTAACGCCGAAGCGTTTAATGATAGCGTCACTTATTCTGGTGTAGAAAATGATTTTTCTCTTCCTCTCCCGTGTGGTTTATTTAATGGAACTTCTGATATCCCCCTTTCAGATACACAGCTCGGGGGTCTGGAAATTTCCCTCGCATTAGCAAGTGATAGCCAGATGATTTATGGTGTCGCTGGTGATACTACTGGATTATCAGACGCATGGTATGAATTTAGTGATTTAAAATTAGTCGTAGAAGTGACGGATTACTCACCAGCGGAAATGTCCCAGATGGGTAATAGTGGTGTATTTAGTTATCAATCTATCACATCGTACTATGATACTATCAACTCACAGCAAGCGAACATATCTTTTAATCTCGGTTTAAGTAAGGTTAGAAGTGTATTTTCTTCATTTATTCCTTCTCAGTTTTTAAATAATAGAAAATTTGATTCATATCAGACATTATATCCTACGAATAAGGACGGGAGCGTCGCTAATATTTCCAAGGTCGTCTGGACGAAAGGAGGAGCATTATATCCTAAACATTTTGAGATGAATAATAATACGAGAGGAAATAAAGACCAGTTATCTGTTGATCCAGTAGTAATTAGCGATTATGTTTCCGCCGTAAGTCCTATGAATAAAAACATGAGGATGTCCGTAAGTCCTATTAATACTAATCGCGACATATCCTCAGACCCGACCGATGATGACATCACTATCTCCACAGCAGTCCCAGACGGCGGACAAGTATGGGGATTAGGTATTACTTATGATAAATTAGGGGGAGCGGGAGCTGACTTCACCACACAGAACTGGGGACTAACGATTGATAGTAATTTAACTACTGACCATCCGCACTCGGTTTTTATCTTCGTGAATAGTGAGATGAACGTAGCATTTAATCAGAACGGGATACAAGTAATCCAGTAATAATTCCTCTTTTTTTATTTTTTTATCTTAATTTTTTTATATGATGTATATTTATAAATATGTCAGATAAACCAGATACATCCGCACAGCCGAGTTTAATTCAGTTAGAAAGTCTCCCCGTAGATAGCAACCAAGAGATAGAGAGCGACGTATTACGCCCAGTCGTTTTCTCATCTAATAATACATTCGCCAGATTTGAGTTAGAACCGAAGGGTTTTCTCTCCGCTGGTAGCACTATCGCTCTTAGCGTTATTCCTCCCGCTGGTATTACGCGAGGTTATTTCCCTCCTAATATCGGTGTTTCATCCTTGATCCAGAGAGCAGTTTTAAGGACTTCTTCTGGTCGCATCCTTTCAGACATGGAAGAATTTAATAACTTTCAATCATTAAAGTCTCTATCTCTCCCTTCTGATACACAGACCCAGCGTCATCAGTTTAGCGATGGTAGATGTATGGACTTCGGGATGATTTATGATAACACATCAGCAGAACAAGCACATAAGACAGACGCGAAATATTACGGCATCCAGAATGGTAAGGAATATACAAGAGACCCCGGAGGCGGATGGGCGAAGGCGGGAGCCCAGAGACCCGGTCTTACTCATCATAATTTCCAAGTAATCGCACCAGACGCAGATAGAAAGGATTTATCACCATCTTACTCTATTCCGTTATATGAATTATTCCCTTTCCTCGGGGCGGGAAATCATCTTCCTTTATTCGCTATGGGTAGCGACCGCGTCCAGATAGAATTATATTTTTCTCCAACTACACAGCGTCGTGTATCTCTTGATAAAGCGGGAGATGGTGAAAGCGGTAAGGAATTCCTCATAGACCAGAATACTCTGGAATTAATTTCAGACCACATTTTTTATCCGGGTCGCATGGATGATATGATGAAAACTTATAATAATTCTTCATTCGCTTATAATGATTTCGTCTTATCTCGCCAGACTATCACCTCGGCAGCCGATAACACGGATAACTCCAAGAGCAACGTAAGACAAGTCGGGGGAGCTGGTAGAATTGTATTAAGAGCATTCGCGGGATATGTCCCTAATGAAACTGAACCAGATAAAGGTATCATGAATATTTATCAAGCAAGAGCTATGGAAAAGACTGGGGAAGCAGTAGGGAAATTAGAAACGAATTTATTTTATAATGAAAGATTTTTATATCCCCAGATAGTCTCTAACTCGGCTCGGCAGTTTCACCAATTAAGAGACGCAGAACAAAAACAAATGTATGTCCCCAGAGAAGTTTATTCTGGTGGCGGAACCGCTCTCGCAGATAACGGCGTAGAACATTTATTATATGAAGGAAGAGGACAGACGGGAGGTTTCGGTGGTCAGTTATTCTGGCAAGGATGGAGATTAAACAGAGGCGAGCGTGTAGGTACGAAGGGAATAGATCTCACTATGAACGCTCTGAACACAGCGGGAACGGGACAAGGTTTAGCGACGGGAACTTATACTCAGTATTGTTATCTGGAAGTATCGCGGAACGCTGTAATCAATAACGGACAGATTGATGTTTTCTTCACATAAACCAAGATGGAAATAACAATATTTTTTTATATTATTCTTAATTAATTATAAACCATAATGACATCTTTATAATCTTGTTTATGTCAATATGGTTTATTTAATTTTCGCGATTTTTAATCATATAAAATTAAAATAAAAATCTAATTATATAATAAATGAACGCAGAAAAACTAACCGATTTAATTAAGGAGGCTCGCCCGAATATTAAAGAAAGCACTATTAAGATGTATGTAGGAAACCTTATGAAACTCATGAAAACGTTTAATGAAGATAATTTAAATTTTTTAAAAGATATAGATCAAGTTAAAGAAAAATTATCTGAAAAACATTTCACAACGCAGAGAAATTATTATAATTCTATCATAATTTATCTTATGGCGAAGAAAGATAAAAAAATCGTTGAAGAATATAATGATATAAGAGATGAATTAAATAAAAAATATGTTGATGATAATTCCTCTGGCGTTATCAGCGATAAACAGAAAAATAATTTCGTAGAGTTATCTGAGATAAATAAAATGATAAAGGATATATCTAATGATTTAAGTATTCCTAAATTAAAAAAGAAATCTTCTATCTCCAAGAAAGAAGAGAATCTCCTTATGGTTTATGTTATCTTAAATATCTTGATAAGAATTCCTTTAAGAAACGACCTCTCTAACATGATATTATTAAAGAAAACTCAATATAACAAACTATCAAATAAACAGAAAGAAGAAAATAATTATCTTGTAATGGAGAAGGGGAAATTAAATTTCATCTTGAACGATTATAAGACGAGTAAAAAATATAAGGAGAAGGTCTTACAGATACCAAAAGATTTAGAAAAAATCCTTCGTATGTATATCAAGAGAATGGATTTTAAAGTTAATGATATTATATTTCCTCTGAGCCGTAATGGATTGTCTCAATTACTTATTAAGACATCTAAAAAATATTTAAATAAAAGTATCTCTACAACGATGTTAAGGAAAATAGTAGCATCTGATTTATTATCAGATGTTAAAAAAGCAGAAAAAGAATTATCAAAAAAGATGGGAACAGATATAGACACGATAAAAAATGTATATGTTAAAGAGATGGATCAAGAATAAAAAGAGGTTTAATATATTTATTTTTAATCGCTATTAAAAATTTATATTCATCTTTTCCTCGGTCGTTTCTCCCTCCCCATTTAATATCAACTTCATCTTTATTATATTCCCAGTAATAGAAACCTTCATGACCCCAACCATCATAAATACATCTCCATAAAAAAAAGCATCTTCCATCGGGGTTTTTCTCTAACCATTTTATACCCTCTTCTATCTTACCTTTCTCAAAATATAAATCGGGATACTGACCGAACTTACATCTCCTCGTTTTTAATTCTACTTTAAATTTATCATTATAAAAATCAAATTTAGCAAATGTATCGCCTTCTAATCTTGTATTAGTTAAAGGACCATAAACATATTCCAGATACTTTTTAGAAGTATCTTCACTATCAAAACCAAATTTTAAATCTTCTTTAATTTTCTGATTCATTTCTTTTTATAAACTTAAATAGAAAAAAAATTTAGAGAAATAAACGCATGACTTAAATTAATCAAAATTAAGAATAAAATTTCCGTAAGTTATCTTTAATCTCTGGCTCATATTATATTCTTCTCTTTCTTTTCTCGTCTTCCTTCCTCTCTTCTTTCCTTCATAGGCGTTATCATAGTAAGTCGCATTATAATATGTTTTCATTATATACTAAATAGAGATATTTATTTTAAAAATAAAACGCATTAATCAAAATCAATAATGAATGAACCGAACTTAATCTGACATTCATATGTGTCTATCTTAGTATTTAATTTTTTCTTAATGTCTAAATCTCTCTGGACTAATGGAGATATCGTACATTTAATATTATATAATTTAAAAGGGTCTTCCATTAATTTTTTATTCGCTTTTCTTACTATGGGAATATCTCCATGAATGGCGTTTAATTTCGCTTCTTCATATAATATTCTTCTACTTGTAAATAATGAATTATTTATATTATAATTATTATCACAATAATGAATTATTTTTTTCGCTCTTAATATCTCATCATTCTTTTCTTTAATTGATATATTTTTTTTAGGATTAGGAGACGTTAAAAATTTCCTCAGCTCTGTTATGTCTCTAATCTGTAATGAATTATCTGGATCAATAAAAAGATAATCTATCTTAGATAACATGTCCCATAGAGATGTCGCGACTTCATATTTATTATTTTTTATAGAAACTCCTAAACATATCTGAAATTCCTTCACGTATCCTAATAGGTCTTTCTTAGAATGTGATTTATGTATTATCGTGTTATTCTTCGGCATTCTTTTTTATAATACTTAAATAGATTTTATTTATATACAATTAATATATCAAATGAGCGACAAGATGAAATCCTCTGAATTACGTAAAATAGTAAGAATGTTTAATAAGAGAAATAAAATCACTATTCCCAAAGGATTAAAGGGTCAAGCGGAAATGATTAAATTTTTAGAGAAACATGGAGATATAAACCATAAGTCTAAATCATTCAATCCTTTCTCAACTAAAATAGGTGAGACTATTAAACTATCTGACTATGATAAAATGTTTCCACCTAAAACAGAAGCACAGAAAGCAGAAGCGAAACAGAAAGCACAAACAAGAAAAGAATCAAGTGAGGCGAACATGGTGAAGACATTAGAAGGAAAAGGATATAAAATTACTAAACCTAAAACAGCAGAAAAGAAACCAACACCAGCTCCCAAGAAAGCACCAGCACCCAAGAAGAAAGTGGAACCCAAGAAGAAAGCGGAACCCAAGAAGAAAGCGAATATCCCAGAGATAAAGAAGTCTTTAAAAGAATTAGTATATGAAGGAGTTGATGATTTATTAAAAGATGATAGCGTACGAGTAGGGGGGGCAGTATCGGCACTTAAAAAAGGATATATGAAAATGATAGATAGTATCGTCATGGAAGCATCAGAAAAGAAACAATTAAAAGAAGAATGGAAAGACTATGAGAAATATGTTAGGAGTGAATGGAAATTATATGATAAACCAGCGAAGAAAGCACCAGCACCAAAGAAGAAAGCGGAACCCAAGAAGAAACCAGAACCCAAGACAGTCGCAGAGAAAACAGAATTCTTAAAGAAAGCCGAACTGAATGGAGAAAAATTATTATTCCGCTTCATTCTTAGAGAAGAAAAAAGGATTAAGAAAGAAAAATCAAAATTTAAAACTCTTAAAGATGTCCAGACAGAATTTATAAGGGTTGATAAATTAGCGAGGGATTATATAAGTAAGTTAGAAAGTGGAAGCGACGAGACAGATATACAGAATGATTTTTATGATGACATGATACAGATATATGAAGAGAAATATATGGATAAAATCACAGACGCATTACCAGATAAGAAATATGTATCACCTACTAAACCTAAAAAGAAAGGAAAAAAATAGATGGAGAGGGAAACTCCATTAAGAACCCGAAGGGAACCAAGATATTTATAGAAGGAAGTGGGGGACCAACTCCTACTGGATCAACGACTAAATCCTTTTCTACTTTTAAAATCATGTGGAACGCGATGGGATATAATGTGAAGGAATTAAAGAAATATAAAAAACCTTAAATTTTTAGTAAATTATTTTATCTTGTAAATGGTGATGGTTGAACGATGCACTTTTTTTAGGTTTTATCGTGGAAAAGTAAAATTATGAGGTATATACTCATAATTTTCATTAAAAATCTAATATTATGGGTTAAAATGATATAAAACTCTCTATTTATGACGTATAAATCTAATATTATAGTGGAATTAGAAATAAAATTATAATTTTATTGTATTTTAGGGCATAAAACTGGATTTATTATGAGTATTTCGTCCTTATTACTCTGTTTTAATGTATTAAAACGCCATTATATTAGATTTAAACCATAATGACAGAAACAATATATATATCGTGTCAATATGGTTTATTATATTTAGTATCTTATAAATGGAAGGTCAATT
>Ga0208767_1000878_pt1 | contig 24558 bp, 24 predicted proteins | sample VirMetDEL_Mar_21_FD_184514 | JGI IMG/M metagenome (GOLD analysis project Ga0208767, IMG submission 184514) | Aqueous microbial communities from the Delaware River and Bay under freshwater to marine salinity gradient to study organic matter... | ecosystem: Environmental > Aquatic > Marine >... | reverse complement strand
TCGTATCGACGTCCTCTTAACTTACATCAGTTACTAGGTCTTAACGTTGCTACAGCCAAAGCACTAGCTGAAAAAATAAGGGAGACAGCACATGACGAAAAAGAATAAAGTAGAAGCATTTATATATCATGCAGAATTAGAGAGAGTTGTCGATGGTGATACTATCGATGTTACTCTTGATCTTGGATTTAATGTTAAGTTACATAAACAACGATGTCGTTTAGCCGGCATTGATACACCTGAATCCAGGACCAGAGACCTTGCCGAGAAAGCTCTCGGTAAGAAAGCATCCGCCAGACTTAAAGAACTATGTTCAGAAAACTTAAAGATTAAATCATTAGGTAAGGGGAAGTATGGAAGGATCCTGGCTATACCTTATACCGAAGATGGTAAGGATATTTGTCAAATATTAATTAAAGAGGGCCATGCTGTTGAGTACCACGGCGGTACAAAAACAAAAGTATGGGGCGATTATTAGGCTCGAACGCCTAGCAATAAAAAAATTTAAAGTCAATATAGTTTTTATATAAAAAGAAGGACAAATTATGAAGGTATTAAGTAAGGTACATACAAAATTAGAGAACATGGGTTACGTTGAGGACATCGTTGAGGAAGGTTTTCAATGGACTAAGGAGGTAGAAGACGTCAGGGTAACAATGCATACACCAAGTAAGGGAATGGTACTAAAGTATTATCATTCCCTCCCTGTTACCCTTAAATTAAAAGACGCTAATGATAATCAGGTTGTATTTAACTTTGATAACTTAGATACCGCCCTCAAACTATCAGATGCCGTTTTTCATTCTTTTGAAGCCTTTGGACACCGTGATCTCTTAGGAGGTTAATATGAGGAAGACTCTTTTCGAGTAACACCCATTACCGTGCAATAAGGCTAAATATTATAACAGCTATCATTACACTGCTGTTTTATTTGTCTTTAGAACATGATGTGAGTCTTATTAGTCAAGACTATTCCTTGTGCTGTGGTACCAGGAGAAAACGCTCTATTGAGCAAACAAAGGAGGAAGACTATGGATTGGAGCTTTTTTAGATTTTATATGATGACAATGACAGTAACAGGAGGAATATTATTTTTAATTAGTTTATCTACAATATATTGACGAACACTGTATTACATACTACATATAGTAGTTAGTGGACGAAGGACTCTTAAATATACTTATTTGTCTCCCAATTTTTAAGTATTAACCTAACCCACGATTGCAGCCACATCGACCCCTACGAACTCTCTGTAGGGGTCACTTTTTTTAAACACTCTTCCCACGTTCTTTTAAACATACCATCCTCTTTAAAATAATTAAGTCTGAAATGTTTTGTCTTTGACATTCCTTTTTTAGGTATCATATCAAATATAGCCTTACGTATATCCGATGCTACAAAGCATATAATATCGGCGCTGTCGCGCGTCAGGCCGCGCTTCGCGCTTCCTGTCGACGTACTAAACGTATAACGTTTATTTGTTTTAGTATGAGGAGAGGGGTAAGCGCTTTTAACTTGGATCCTCAGCGCTTTATTTTTTATATTAACAATAAGATCGCATCCAGGTGCATCGACAAGAGATGTTGGATACCCTAAAGATTCCAGCTCTAAGGCTACAAATAATTCACCTATACGACCCAATTGTCGTTGATTTGTTATTTTCTTTGTTAACGACACACGTCAAGCTAACAGCTTTTGGTGTGTAAGTCTACTTTACGTCGTCTCCGAACTCATGCGGTACCGTTCTACCTTGCCCATAAAACTGTGTTCTAAAAGTTTCCATGCGTCGTGCAAGCTCGGGTACTGTTAAATTTTCTCTTCCTGGTTCTGCAAACTTATCCCAGGCATCAAAAATATTTTGCATTAAATCTCTGTATTCTTGATTTGTCATTTAGTTCTCCATATCAAATTCAAATTGTCCATCTGGCTCATGCGTAATGCCTTCAGGACCTGTTGTTACAATAATAGGGGTTTGTTCTCCTATCCACGCACCTAATACATTATAAGATATATACTCCATCGCTTCTTCTTCATCGACATCGTTAGCATTCATAAAGATTGTAATCATCTTTTGCAGATCATAGACAATAATATCGTCTTGCCCGCATCTTTCACCGATGCCTATTATAGCATCATTAAATCCGTCCCATTTTAACATGTTCACCTCAGTTCATTGTTTCTTTTTTAAAAACTATATCTTTTATATTTGCTTCTATAACTGGCTCTTCTTTAGCTGTTACAAATCTTTGACACACTTGATGCATTTCTTTTAGAAAATAATAAATGTTTAATCTTTTAGGATTAAAATTATCTTCTATATTTGCCCAGTCTATATCTTTTTCATTTAAGTTTATATCTAATTTTATTTCATATCTTATTTTCATCTTATGCTCCTGCCTCAAACTCTCCATCGCCCTCAGCAAATGGTCCATCAGGAACATCAAGCCATACACGCGATTTCAGTCCTGGAGCGGATGCTTTTACTATCTTCTTTTGATCTATTAAAGTTTGAACCATTCTCTCCAGATGGTTAATACCTTTCTCTTGTAATACGTCGCTTAGACGCTCTTTATGATGTCCTATACCATTCGCTTTACCTGTTTGAGTGAAAGGTTTACCCTCCAGAGCAGCGTTTTTAATACAGAATACAAGATCATCAAGTTCAAAGTCAGTTCCACGTTTTGATAAGAGAACGTCATCAGTACGTCCCTCAAGTAGTCCGGTGTGTGAGTTACGCACAAACGTTCTAATCTCTCTATTAGCTGGTCCATTACTTTTTACAACAGCACCATTAACAATACGATTACGCCTGTATTCTATATCCATAACTTTACATAGATGTTTCATCTCACCTTCAGGTGGTACCCATAAGGCCATAGCAAATCGTAGTCCATCAACGATAGCTGATGTACCTCTGATTAAATTACGAGCATGTTCCGGAGTTACAACAGGATTTTTTATATCTATCTTCGTCATGTGGTGTACAAGAAGCCAGGTAGCGTTGGTTTCCGTCGCTAAGGCTGCAAAGTACCCCGTCACAAACGCACCCGCCGCGGGGTCGCTGTTTATATCCGCATAAACAAAGCTTGCGAGTGGGTCTATCACTACAAGTGCAAGGTCTTTTATTTTCTTTATCTGCGAGCAAATCTCTTCCCATTGTTCTGTTATTGCTGGCCCGTCCCTTGTAGTAGTAACAATTGGTTTAACACCACCATAGTTTGGAAAGGGCAAGACTTTTAAATCATGTTTTGACTCGGTAAATCTTTTACCTTGATGATCGATTAAGTCAATACGTCTATGTATTTCATCAGCTTCGTCTTCCGCTGTCAATATCACACAGGATCCATTTTGCAATAAATTTGCATCGAATGCCCTGTCATAGCCTGGAGTACCATACGCTAGTTTCAAGCCTAGGTCGAGTGTTAACATACCTTTACCGGTGTCGCCAGAAGCCGCAATGATTCCGGCAACACCACGGGGTAGCGTATCATCCAGAAGGTATTCGTATTGAGGCGCTTTACCTTTTTTATAATGCGAAACTGATAGACTATCATCTAAAAGATTGATAATCTTTACATCCGTGTCACGTTTATAAAGGTAAGATTCAATATCAAACCCTTCAGTGAGAGCGTCAGCAGAGTCCCATCCTTTTGGTTTACCATTTACAGGTTGTAGTACACGAACACTTTTGCAAATAGTAACTAGGTGAGACGCTGCTGCTGTCCCATATTTCAAACCAGACTCATCATTGTCTGGCCATATGATAACGCTACGCCCCTCTAAGGGTGACCAGTCGGTCTTGGATACAGGGGCATTTGATCCAGCCATAGCTGTAGTAGCTGTAATACCAACTTCCCGCAGAGCGTCTACACACTTCTCCCCCTCAACCAATATAATATTGGTATCAACGTCACATTTATCAATGTTCTCTTGATTATAGAGTGGACGAACTTGTGGAAACTTTTTCTCTCCAGACGGAAGCACAGGATAAAATGTCTTGTCTCCTCCCTTAAATTCTTTACGAACAACTGTACACAGAAGTTCATTGTTTTTATCTTTATAAATATATTGAATTGTATTGAGTACCTCGCGCGCGGCCTTCGCTACGCTCGGCGCTTGCAGAGGCGTGTTCTTTAACGGTACCCTTACGCTTATAAAATCAGATATTTCTTCTACTGCCTCAGCAAAAGAACAACCATGTTGATGTTGCCATAAGTCAATAAAGTCACCAAACATTTTAGACCCATTAAACTCACCACCTAAGCCTGGTGTATCTCTATTAAGACTAAATGAACATGAGTCACCAAAAGACCCATCCAAATCACCACAAACAAACTCAGACCCTCTTACGCGCCCTTGTGGTAATAAATGTTGCAGTATATGAGAAAGTCTTGGAAAGCATTCATCTTTAAACCTATTAAGATCAAAGTCTTTTTTCTCCTTCATGGAGTTTATACTATTAAAATTAACGGTCATGCTCTGTCTCCCAACAGTGATTCTGAAAATCACAAAACTTGCACAAATAATGATCCGGCTCTTGTGCTATGCGTGGCAACCTTTCCTTCGCTTCTACAGCTTTAATGACTAATACAGCCTTGTCAATACATCTTTGCGCTAACTCAGCATCAAAAGGTACTAGCTCATGGTACAACTCTTGTGTGTTTTTATTAACAACTGAGAAGACAGCAGGGTTTTCTGTTAAGTTCATATAGTATTGATACACAGCTATCTGTGAACTATACGTTACATTATGTTGCGCAACGCCCTTTGATTTAAATGCTTTGAAGTTTCTATCGTTTGCACTTTTACATTCCCATAAAGCAGGGTATCCCATGTCTATTTGTCCATGCATTATAATGCCATCAACATGTCCTTTTATGTTTCCATTAGCTGCTTCAAAAGCAAATTGCTGTCCCCTTCTGTCTCTGGTTTTAATACCAAAGCCACCTTTCTTTAACCATAATATAAGCATGTCTTCATACGTATGACCTGCTTGAAATATTCGTAATGTATCACCGGTTAAAGGTTTTTGTTTATCTCTCGGTGTAGCTTCTAGATGATATTGAAGTTTGCGTGTACATGGTGTTCCTATATTAGAGCCACCTATGTAACCTCTTACAGGTTGTTTTCTTTCTTCGCTTTCTAAAGCTTCGTTTATGTGGCTATTGAATCTATCTGAAACATCGCCGGTATTCGGTATTGGATTAAAGTTCCAAGGCATATCTCTCTCCTACCAAGGTATGTCGTCATCAAATGGTACATCATACTTTTTATCTTTAGGAGGTGGGTCTTCTTCAGGTTGTTGTAATTGTTTATGTTTATCAACGAACCAATCATCTAACTTTTCTTTGTTAACATGAGCAAAAGATGAACTTTCGTATCGTTGATATATCATGTGAAAATTGTAGATGAGATTGTAAAACTCATCTTTTGTTAAATCTTTAAAACTTTTAGACCATCCAACACTATCTACAAAAGACGCTACGTCCTTCATAGAACTTTCTAGGGTTAAGGAAATGTGATTTGCATCTTGTTCTTTATAGTCATACATATTTAATTTATCCTTCTGTAAGCATAAGGCACTACAAAACCAGGTCGTCGTTTTTTTAAAATCATCAATCTTCCCATAAGGATGAAAACCAATTTTTAAACAAACGTGACAACTCCTGTAACCCCTACTTGTTGTGTTAATTTTTTTTAAAGAAGCCGTCAATGTATCTCGACGGCTTCCTTGTTGAAAGAAATCAGACTGTGACATCAGCCTCTCTTCTCAGTATCTGTCCTACATACTGAGGAGAAACATCAAGTTCACGAGCTATCTCTGCGTTCTTTACCCCATCCTTTTTCAAAGAAATAATTTTCTCTGGTAGATCGCTATGTTTTTTGCGACCTCTTGCTTCATTAAACAGTTTAGAGTTAGATTCTAAATCACTTAACAAAACATCATGGACCTCGATAAGTTGGCGAATAGCTTTGCCTATTTTCGTGAGATCATTTTTTTTCATACCAGCCTCTATTGATTCAACCAATCTGGTCTCTCTGTTTGTAATACTTCTGGATTAGGAGTCGACGCAGGCGCCGCTGCCGCGGGCGCTGCTGGCGCTTTATCCGTATCAGGTGAAAAAGCTGGTGTACCTACAGGTGCCGCCGGAGCCGCATTAGTAAGTCCATACACAGCCGCATGTTTATAGTATTCATCACCATTTTTCGCTGTTAAAGCGTAGCTGATTTGATTACTATCAGGCCATTTATCACCGCTACCATCATTCTTAGCGTTACCTGCTTGTATTTTTACAGCGCCAACAAATTGTAGACCATGTAAAAATCCCCAGTCTTTATGAGCTGACATATCACGTTTTGCTGCTGCCTCTGGTGAATCATCATTAGGATTAATACCTAAAGCAGACTCTATAATAGATCTTAGCAACTTCATTGTAATATTTTTAGCCGGGTTATCAGGGTTAGGTGTATAAACAGTTAGGTTTTGAAAAAATCTTCTACCCTGCATATCACCATTTAATAACTCAATATTTAAAACTAAATACTGCGTCTTACCATCACGTTGGGATAAATTAAGATAAGGTTGTCCCTCAACAATTCTTTCAGGTTTGTCACCTTCTCTTGGATCAATTAAATGTATCTTCATTGCTCCAATTGTTTTATCAGGGATAAGCTCAAGTTTCTTTTTATCACCATATCCGTCTTGTTCTGCTTCATTAAAATTCATGACCATTATTTGTCTCCTTTAAGTTTTTTCTGTGTTATTTTGTTAAGTAAATTACCTAGGTGTGGCTCTTCAATTTGACTTAGAAGACCAGACCTATCCTTACATGGATAATCCCAAGGGTTATCTGTATGGCATACAAACATTCTTTGTTTGCTGGCAGGTTGTTCTGGATCGAGATTGTTGACCGGTTTCCAAACGTAACTAATCATTTCATCTACAATACCAGGAATAGCTAACTTCGCTCCAGACCCATCCATTTGAATTTGATATGAATCTTTCTGCGTAACATCGTCTTTATAAGTATCTAACAAACCTACAAATATAACATTCTTATTTTTTATATGTTGTAGATGTGTTGCCCACTGAACAAGTTCCGTTTTAAGTTTGCCATATATTTTAAGTGTATTAGGAACACCACCTTTTGTCTCTGCATCAGGCTGTTGCTCACACCAAGAAAAACATAATCTTGATGCTACACTTATAGAATCAACGAATAAATTATCATACGTACTATTAATGTCTTTAAGGTTAGGAAACCTTTTAAGAGCATTGTCATAGTGTGCTTGGCCATATGATAAGTTTTCGCTGGTGATAGACATGTTAGGACCACCTAACAACACAGCAATGTCTTTACAGTCTTGCCATGTTTCTGTCTCTAAAGTCACACCTTTAAAATTCCTAACCGACAAATCACCCGCTTCAATATTAACGAAAAGAGTTTTTTCTTGGTCAAGAGTTAAAAGTTGTGAAGTTTTACCAATACCAGATTCTCCAAGCAACATAAGCTTGGCGCCAAAATCTGATCCTAGTCGTTCTTCTGCTGATATAATTTTCATTATTTATCTCCCATAGAAAATTTTACTTTATATGTAGGGCTACTAGGCTCTACTGTTCGTGCTTTTTGTAAAGTCTTTTTTATATCAGGGGGAGCAGACTTGTACTTCGTCTCGCTCACCGTCCATTTTACTTGAGCATAATGATTCGCGGCTTCCTTGCCGTGAGTCTTCGCTATGGAATCAAGACCTTTAATTAACTTGTCTTGGTCCCATGTTATCTTTGGAGTGATGGATGCTTCAACTTTGCATCCTTCGGATATGTCGAAGGTTCTAGTACCTGTATCAACTCCGTCAGATTGCAGCCTTGAAAATAGTCGTTGCCCTAGAGTTTTGTCTAAGACACCCCTGATTTTTTGGCCTTGTTTAGTGATGACTTGTCTCAAGTGAGTACATTGATTCAAGGCATCGAGGGCCTCCTTTTCATTCATGCTAGAAATGTCGAGGTCACTAGCCTCTATTATATTAAGTTCTTTCATTTTATATTCCTTATATCTATGTGTTTCTAAAAAGTGGGCATTCTTTATCCCAACACTTGTATGCCACATGTAAACTGATATGACAAGTAAAAAAACAATTATTTTTAAATTATATTGTAAACCTAAAAAATATCGTTATAGTGTAACGACTTATGGAGATTAATATGTCAAACAAAAAAGAGAAAAATTATTCAACTGCAAGAATTTATATTGAAGATTTAGCACGCCTTAGATTAATTGCTAAGCATACAGGTAAAACACAAATTAGTACTTTACATGATCTCGTAAATGAAAAATGGAACGATGATTTTATGGAAGAAGAAGTTACTGTGTCAACTAGTGGTATTGAATCTGTAATGCCTCAACCTAATCTTTAAGTTTGAACAAACGCTGCATCTTTAGGATCTAAAAGACCCATTTCAATTAATGCCATTTCTTCATCAGCTGTTAGATACTGTCTATCATCATAACTAATAGCTAACTGAGGAAGTATACCACCGCTATCACCCATACCTTTTGCTGATCTGGTTAATGCATCAATTGCAAAATCCTCTAATCCTAAGTCGGCATATCTTTGTTCTAAAGCTTCACCAGACGGTGCTGCACCAACGGCATTAGTTAAATCAACTACTGTTTCACCATTTGCTACAGCTTTTTGTGCGGCTAAAGTTAAGTTCTTTGTTAAATCTTCTACAATTTTTTCACCTGATTGTGGTTCGTATCTATATGTAAGTACTTCACCTTCAGTGCCTCTCATAAGATTTAAATCACCTTCATCAGGATTGTAAGTAAGTCTGTCCATGTAAGTAGATTCTTCTTCTTGATTACCAATACTTACATACATGTCATCTCTGTTACCAATACCAACTTCAATATCACCTTCAAAAGTTACACCATATGTTTCTGCTATATCATTAGCGATAGGTGTCATAGCGGTTGCAATAGTATTAGCTGTTTCAACATTTTGATCATTTTGTTTATCACCACCCATGCCATAAGAAATAACTTCACCACTTCCTAAATCTAAATTAGCAATGCCTGTTTCATTGGAAGGTTCTTGTTGTCCTTCTAATAATCCTGCTACAAGCGCTCCGGCAGCTAGATAAGGATTAGCTGCTGCTCCCGGGAAGAAGGCTGCTCCGGCCCCAGCCAGAGTTCCTAAACCAGAACTAAATGATGGATCATCTATAAAGTCTGCTAAGTTTAAAGCGCCACTTATACCACCTAATATTTGAGCTGGAGCTACACCTAAACCATCAATTGGATTGTTCATAAATTCACCAAATCGATTAAATATACCTCCGCCTTCATCAAATGTATCTATTACATCTTCAGCTTTTACTAAATCATTATATTCGGTAGGAGAAATAACATTTCCTGTGCTGCCTACATAATTTCCAGCTTCGTTTAAAGCATAAGTAGACGAATCTCCAAGAGATGATACAAGTTTTTCTGCTGAAGTCATCCCTGGATCATCATAAAACTGACTTAAATTAGTTCCTACATCAGCTCCACTAGATGCTAAACTTCCGTCAATTACATCGCTAACTATAACGTTACCTATTTTATCTGCATTACTAGCAAAACCACCAAGAGTTTGACTTGTGGTTGGAAGAGCTGTTTGAATAAATTTATCCGTCAAATTACCTGAAAGGTCAAATCTATCTGGAGAAAAAATATCATCTTCACTTGAAATTCTAATACTTTCGTTGTCTGTATTTACATTTGTATCTGTTTCTGAAACTACACTTCCATCTGGGTCAGTTGGAATGTCTTCAACTGTAACTTTTGGAATTTGCATGTTTTGGTTTAAGTTTGTAAAGTAATTTCCAAGAGTTCCATCAATAATTCCTTTTGCTAAAAAGTCACTAATTTCTTGGTCAGTAAAACCTTTAGTTTTTAAATCCTCTGCTATAGCCTTTCTTTCCTCAGCAGCAGTATCTTGTAATAAATCATCACCTGTTTGATTGTAATTATCTACTTCTTCAACCGTAACTTTTGGAATCTTATTTGGACCTAACCCTCCTTCGGCTAAATTTAACATAGATGCTGTTCTTGCATCAAATAGAGAATCTATAGCGTCTGTTCCTATAATACTATCATCAGGATTTAAATTATCATATAAATCTTCTTCAAATTTTGTTTCAATATTATCTTCAATTATAGGATCTACTTTAGAATCTATTACACCGGTTAGCGTGTCGTTAAACTGATTTTGCAGATCTATTTGATTGGCATTAATAGCTTGATTTGTAAGTTGTTCTTCAAACGCTCCTTTGTCGTACCCCCTATCATCTGTTAAAAGATTTTTTATACCAGTAGCAGCACTTCCATCAAAAAGTTTTTTAGCAAGTGCTGTAGCTCCTACTCCTAAAATAATATTTTTAAGTTGATCAGATGTTCCAGGCCCTTTTGGAAGACTTAAATCAACGTCACCTCCGCCGCCTGGTCCAGGTCCTGTAATAACTCCTCCGCCATTATTATTACCGCCGCTGTTGTTTCCACCGCCATCACTACCGCTACCTCCGCCTATCGGACCGCCGGCTCCGCCGTCGCTACCGCTCCCACCACCAAAGGTTGGATCGCCTAAGTTAGGATTACCTGAGCCTAGTCCGGGTCGTGATACACTTCCTTGGAAAGTTTGATTAAATGTGCCAGTACCAGAACCACCAAAGAATTGATCAGGGTTCATAGTTACATCAAAGATATCAATAGCAGGATTTTGTACTCTTTGACCTGTCATAAAATTAGTAGCTGGACGTCTTATAAAACGAGCATCTGTCGCTGTTTGATAAGGGCCATAACCACTTGAATATAATCCGCCAATACCTCTTGTGTTATCTGCCATTAAGCTTGTCCTCTTGCTCTAAGTAATGCTTGCATAGTTGGGTTGTTACCAGCCGCTCCAAGCGCAATATCTCTTTCTACATTCCCTATATTAGCAGACATTTGTTGCGCAGGTCCAGACATAGATATTTGTTCTGGGCTTGGTATAGTTCGTCTTGGTGTTGGCATTGAGATTGGAGTTTCTTCTACAATAGATGTTACTTGTTCTTCTACAAAATCTTTTGCTTTTTTTGTTTTTCCTGGAACATCTAAAGACTCTCCTACTTCAACTACATCTTCCTTTAAAGTATCAACTCCTCCTCCTGTTACATCTGATAAACTTTCTATAATAGCTGTTCTTATAGCAACTCTAGACTTACCCATTTGTGCTAATGTTTTTGGAGGAGTTAAAGCCCATTTTACGTAAGGTTTGCTTTGAACAACTCCGGCAATAGTTAACAACCTAATTAATTTTGAAGCTCCTCTAAGAACTTTTTTAGCTTCACCACTTGCTATGTCAGTACCAAGAGTAGCTGTTTGAAGTCCTGTAGTTCTAACTTTTCTAGCGCCACCCTTTTCTGATACAGTTTCTGCTGTTTCTCCTAATTTTTTTAATCTTTTTGTAACCTCACCTCGAGGTCCACCCCATCCAAATATAACATCTAATTGACCGTCAGTGTAAGCGCCATCACTTTTATCAGTAAGATCGGCTATAAATTTATTAAGTTTACTAAGATCTAAAACACCTTCAACACCTTCCCCAGATACTGATAAATTTGTATTAAGTAAATTTACTAATAACCTGTCTCTAACTTGTCTTTCATAAGCTATTAACTCTGCTTTTTCAGCAGATCCAGAAGGAAGTCTATCTATTTGATTTTTTAATCCTTGAAAATATTCAGCCTGATCGGATCCTGATGCTCTTTTTAAAATATTGAAAGCACCTATTCCGTCCTTTAAGCCTTCTGTTTGTTTTAACATTTTCTTTTGTACTTCAGGTCTTACTTCTCCAATAAATTTTCTTTGATTTTGCAACTCTTCTATAAGTTGTTTTACATCTCTTCCACCAGTGTTTGGCGTAGCTCCAAAAGCTGTTAATGTATTATAATCTAAAACAATATCTTCTGTTCCTGTAGCTTTGTTAAGTTGATTAGCTGCATCTAAAAGATCAGACCCTTGGCCATCAGGAAAGAGCATATCTACTACACTTTTATTTCTTAAATCTTCCTTAATAAAATCTATATCATTTACGCCTGGGGTTTTGTCTAGTTCAGGTAATGCTGATTTATTAGTTCTTGCGTTTTTAATAAATTCAGTAAATTTATTAATACTAACTTTGTCTGTTCCTTTGTCTCTTGCAAAATTTAAAGCTCTTTTTATAAATTCTTTTTGTAAAGATTCTATAGCTCTATTTTCTAGTTCAGGTAAAGTTTCATTAAGACGTCTTTGAAAAATTTTATTATTATCAATTCTATCTTGACGACGTTTTAACACATTATACACATCTCTTTCTGAGGCTAATATAACTTCTCCTGGTGTGTTATTTTTAGTATCTAAGGTTTTAAAAAGTTCGTCTGCTAATGTTTTAGATTCTGTTATAGATTCTGCTGTTGCTCCAGAGCCGAGAACGTTGCCAGGTGTTTCATCAGCAGCAGCTCTAGGCACAAAACTTTCTAGTAAAGTTTTTTCTCCTTCAGTAAATTCTTCTGGATTAATTTTTTTAGACGCTATTTCTTGAATTTCTCCTACAGCATCTTGTGACGATTGAGCTTTTCTTAAACCTGTAAAAAATTTTGCTAAACTATTTGGGTTTGATAATACAGCTTCTGCTATAGCTTCAGGTCCAGAACTTCCTCCTTGTATAGATTTTACATTTTGTCTTATAAATGCATCATCTTGATGAGTCATAAAGTCTTTATAAGACCTTTGTAATGTTTCTACATTATCCATATTGTTAGACATTTTTTTAAGAGATTCTTTTAATTGATCTTTTATTATTTTTCTAGTTTTAGAATCATTTTTAAGTAATTTTGCTGGGTCTATATCAATATCAGTTCCTGCTAATTCATTATTATATTTAGTAATAACATTATCTATCTGAGAATTAAGTGTTTTTAAATTAGACTTAGAAAATTTATCTTGAAAATTTTTAATATCAGCTGATGCCTGCATTATATCTTCATCTAATACTTCACGAAAAAGTTTTGCTGAATTTTTACCATTTAACAAAATTTCTGCATCTGTTGTATTAACCCAGCTTCTTAACACATTTAATTGTTCTAAATCTAAAACCTGAAGATCATCATCCAAAAGACCTCTAAGAACTGGATTTACTTTTGGCTCAGCCCTTAAATTTGGAATAACTTTTCTATCAATTGCATCATTTAATGTTGCTACAAATTGTTTAGGTTTAATAAATCTAGGACCTGTTTTTTCTCCATCACCTAGAAGCATAGGTATATTTAAATCTCTATTCAAAGTATTTACAAATATTTCAGTTTGCTCATCATTCAAACCTAAATCTTCACCTATTTTTTTTAAATGATTATTAGAAACACTCATATCTAAATTAATTGCTCTGAATCCATCATCCACTGTTGTGTGAAACGCTTGTTGAATTTTACTTAAATCTTTCAATGCTACAGAGGGGTCATATCCTTGATTAACTTTTCCTAAAACATTATCATATGCAACTGTTAAAAATTCTTGAATGTCTTTTTCAGCCGCTTTAATATACTCATCTCCAACTTTAATTCTTTGATTCTCTACATTTTTTATAAAAGGCCCAAGCTCTTCAAGGTTAACAAAATCTCTTCCATCAAACAGTTGTTCTTGAATTTGATTTCTTAACTGATTAGCATTTTGGTCTATTCTTCCCGGAAAAAGATTTTCTAAAACTTTTACATTGATGCCTAAAATTGGTCTGTTTTGTAAATTTTCAACTGTTACGTCTAATTTATAACCTTCATCTACAAGCTGTTTAGCTTCTTTAGATTTTGCAACTTGTTCTACTGTAGCACCCTTACCGCCCAAAACATCTCCAAAAAAACCTGTGCCTCCTTCAACATTTACTGGACCTCCTTTAATTAATCTTCTAACAGCATTAAACAATGTACCAGCAGCATACTCTCCAGCAAAACCAAAAATACTTTCTATACCAGCTCTTTTTCCAACAGAGAGTGCGTCTTCAGCAGCAATGCCACGCGCTGCTTGTTGTGCTTCATCTGCAAGAGATCCTAACCCAGCTCCAATACCAGAACCAATTGAAGCTACCAACAATGGTGCTGCGACAGGTCCTGTTGCTAACGCTGCAAATGTACCTGCAATAGAGCCTGCTATTGGAAGACCAGCTTCTCCAATAAAATCAGTTACATCAGTCCAGCTTAATGTTTCTTCATCAATAGCAATTCTATTTTTTCCTTCTTTTAAAGGTTTTTGTTCTCCCAAAGATTGATATCCTTCAGGTGTTAAAACAAATCTTCCTCCGCTATCAACGTCCCAAAACTCACCTTGTTTTCCATATTTATTTAAAAACATAGCTTTTTCTTTTGCGGTATTAGCATTAGAAAATTTTAATCTAAATAGTTGATTTTTAACCCCTGTATCATAATCAACATTGGGATCAAAAGGTTTTTCTTTTGGGCCTTCAAATTCTTGAGATTGTTGTTCTGTATCTGTAGGAGTAGATTTTCTAGATTCTATATTACCAAAAAATTTACTTAACTCTGTTTCTTTTGGTTTATATGATTCAGAACCTATATATGATTGTATAGTTTTTAATTCTTGCTCAGTTGGTTGATCACCTTCAATTTCAAAAGGTTGAACTCTTCCATCCTCTAACGTAACATCATATATACCCATAAAATTAACCTATATCTTTAACGGAGATTGGCGCAAGTTTGTTTTTACCTTCTGAGGCATCATTAATTATTTTTAATTGCCTTTCAACTTCATCAGGATATTGAGATTCTAAACTTACTAAAACATTTTGAGCGCCAGTTTTTACATTATTTAATCTTTGTATAATGTTGTTAATTTGGTCTGCCATTTCCGCAGATCCTTTTGTTAAACCAGGGGCGCCTAAAGTCTGTTTTACCATTTCTCTTTCTTGGTTAGAGATAGTTTTTCCACCCTCTTCTAATAAGAATTTTGCTAAACCAAGTGCCATTAAATCTCCAAAATTTTCTTGACTTATTCTTGCGCTTGGATTGTCCATAGTTACACCAAAAATATTTCCTATTTCTTGAGCTGTTTTATTGATAAGACCTTTTAATCCACCAGATTTTTTTGAATACTCTTTAAGTTTATTCATTCCTTGTATGCTGTATTCAATATTACCTAAATAATTATTAGCTGTTGTTAAAGCCATAGCTATACTTTCTGGTACTGGAAGATTTGGTAAACCAAGTTCTGCATTTTTAGGAGTTCTAAGTAAAATATTAATTTTTTCATTGCCTATCGGGGGTAATGGAAGTTGGGTAGTTGATGTATTATATCTTCCATCTCTTGCAGCTATTCTTTCATCTTTTAGTGTTTCAGCCTGTATCTTCATAAGCTCTTTACGCAAATCAGATTGATTTTTACTTGATTGTACAGCTAAAGCTTCCTCGTAAGCAGCTTGTGTTTTATCTAATTCTTGTTGTTTGTTTTCTGCTGCAAATGCTCCACGAGCTAATGAAGCGCCCATTCCACCAATTTGTCCTGGGGCAACCTGTCCATACATTGAAGAAACCTGTCCTGCTCTTTGAGCTTCTGGAGAATAAGATTCATTGCTTCTAATTGCCAACTCTTTATTTTCATTAATTTTTGCTTCATCTCTAATGCCGTTTAAATATTCAGCAAACTCTTCTTCTTCTGTTTTGTTTATGTCGGTTTTTTGTTCTGAAGATGTTTCTAAATCTACTTCTTCAGATGATACGGGATCTTGTTTGATTTTTGCAATACTTTCAACTACTTCATCAACACTTGTTGCATCTTCAATGTTTTTTGCAATTTGATCAGAATTAGATTCTGTTATTTTCATATCTGGTGTCTCTATTCCTAATAATGTAGCAGGATCAGTAACTAATCCATCTTCTGCTATATTACTATTTCTCATTGCTTCTATACCTTCATCAGAAAGACTTTTTTCATTATCCATTGCCGTAATAACAGGCTGTGCTAAAAGAGGTAAATTTTCACTTTGTATTCTAATTCTTTCAGAAACTCTTTCTTTCATATTTTCTAACTGTTCTCTTCCCTTTGGATTTAGGGCAAAACTTTTATTTTCTAATTTATCATTAATTTCGTTTAAGAGTTTTTTATTTTCCTGTAATTTAATAGCTTCTTGATTTAGGTTATAACCTGGCAAACTTCTTTTTCTGTTAACTGCAAATCTTGGGTCTTCTTTTATACGTCTTAAAAGACTTTTCTTTTTTCCAGCATATGGTCCTTCAGTATAAAAATCTCCAAGATCTGGTCCTAATGGACCTGGCATATTAAATTGTTTAGGTGTTCCTGCAAGCATACTAAAAATTCCTTCACCGTAACCTTTATACATATCAGGAAGAATAAACTGGCCTTCACCAAATCTGTCTTCTAAGGGTAAATTTATATCACTGTCTTTAAATCTATCTGTTACTTTTCCGCCATTTGCAAAACCTTGAACGGGTCCGCCTTTAGAAAAACGTAAAGTTATATTTCCTTTAACTCCAGAGCCAGCGTAAGGATCATCTGTATACGCTTCTAAAGATGCTGGGCCTCTAGAATATTTTAAAGATTTTTTACCAGACTCTTTGTCTTGTATAAGATCAAGAATACCATCTCTAACACCAAATCTAGCTCCTCTAGATTTCTTGTTTGAATAGAGTGGACCAAAGTTAACTCTTTCTTCTTGTAATCTTTTTGCAAGATCTATTAATCTTTCTTGATTTACAGAACCGCCAGACTTCATCATCATAGGTCTATTTTTCCAATTAGGCATTATACAGAACCTCCGCTAAATGGTCCTAATCCTGCAATTCCAGCAGACATTCCATAACTATCACCTTGATTTGGTAAAGGTGTGTTAATTGAGTAAGTGTTATTTGGTAAGCTTCCTGTTACGCCAGACATATATCCCAATAGCTGGAATGGTAATGATTGTTCAGAATAAAGATTAGATTGTCGTGTATCTAATAAATTTTGATTGTAATCTCTTAAAGATTGCCCATATAGCCTTGCTTGATTTAAATCACTTGCATACATATTTTGAGCAGCTTGTCCTAATCCTGTAAAGTCTCCAGCTAAACTACTTAAACCAGTCCCTACCTGACCATATCCTCCAGCTGTATTTGTAACTTGTTGTGCCATGTTTGCATAAGTACTACCAAGACCTGATATACCTTGTGCTGCTACTTGATCAGCTTGACGTTGATTTTGAAAGTTAGTGTTGTATAAATTAGCTAAAGAATTTGCTAAAGTTTCTGATGTGTTATCTTGTATGTTAGCTCTTTCTACAGCGTATCGAGAACCACCTAAAGCACCTCTTGATGCAGCTGATCTAGCCAAATTTGTTAACTGAACAGCTTCTTGTTCTCTTAATCTATCAGTTAATCTATCAGCAACTTCTTCTGTAAAAGGATTTCTATCTCTAAGCCCTTCATAAATAGGTAAGGTACTTTCTACTATATCCATACCTTTTCTAGTACCTAAAATTCCTTCTGTTATAAAAGGTGTTTGTTCTCTTTGTAATGCCCCAGCCTCACCATATAAACTTTTAGCATCTTGTAGATAAGGTTGAAATTGTCCTATACCTGCGCCTGCGGCTTGGTACGCTGATTCTTCTAAACCAGTTAATGGAGCTATATTTCTAGTAACAGCATCTTGACTAAATGGACGACCAATATATTCCATTTCTGGCATTGGATTACCTAAAGAATCTTTTCGTGTTGTGCTGTAAATAATATTACCAGCCTCATCTAGCTTAGGTTGCATACCGCTAACTAAGTTCATAGACTCTTGAACTAAGAAATTTAATAATTCCCTTTTAACAGGATCCATATAAGACTGAGTTGATTGACCTATCTCTGCCATTACATTCTCCTTTCAAGGTTATTCATAAGGTCATACATTTTTTGTGTACCTTTTTCTCTTGAACCGTTGCCCATATTCCTTACGGCTTCAGCAGTCATAACAAACTCACCATCTGATAATCGTGCCGGAATAGAATCGCTAGTACCAGTTCCTGGACCATTAGCTGCACCGCCAGATCGTAAGTCAGCTATGCCTCCAGAAGCATAACGCCTTGCTCTCATGGTTCTTGAAAAACCAGCTCTTGCAGGATCTAATGTTTCTCTTCTAAATTCATTTCTTAATCTTTTATCTCTATCTTCAGCTTCTTGTTGAAAGTCCCTTTTTTTATAATAATCAGGATCTAAAGCTTCTAAAAATAATTGTCCAAATTTTTGTTGAGGATAATTTTCTACTATATCGCTAAAAAAACCTATACCCTCTCCAAACCCTGGTGCTTTCTTAACACCTTGTTGTAAAACAGTTGATTTTCCTGTTTGATTATCAAAAAGAACTCTTTTTCCAGTTTGCGGATCAACTAAAATTGATTTTCCAGATGGAAGTATTTGTTCAGTATATTGTCCTCCCATTGAACTTTGTTGCATAGATGCAATGCCTGTTGCTGGTGCAGAACTACCAAATAATCCAGAAGGGTCAGGATCATAACTTATAACCTCTGCTACTTTATTGCCGCTTGATATTGGAGCTTGGCTAGGTGGTGTATAAGACGCGTTCATAACCGTTCCATAAGGACTTTGATAAGCTTGTCCTGGAGGAGCTGATTGTCCTTGCATTGATCCTAGAGGTTTATTTAATTGTGCTTGTTTTTGATAATCTTCAAAAGTAAATCCTCCAGAAGTTCCTCCAAACAAATTCATGTAGTTGTCAAAATCTTTTTTACTTAAATTTCCACTTGTAAAATTATCTATATATTTTTGTTGTTCAGTCGGATTTAGTTTTAAAAATTGTTGATTTAAACTTTTTGCAGTTGGTCTTTTACTTTTTTCTATACCTTTAGCAGTTCTTCCTAAATTAGTAAGTAAAAAGTTTCTTGCGAAATCATCACTGTTGCCACCAAATAAAGACATGACGCCAGCTGTTCCTAAAGATTTAGCGAGATTTTCAGGATCTATAAATTCTCTTCCGTATGTTCCTATGTCAGTAAATAAATCTGTTATCCAGCTCATGAAATCCTCACGTTATCTGCAATAATGATACAATAACATCTAGTGCTGTTCCTGTACCAGCATTAATTATTAATTTATCACCTGCTTCCAGGTTAATAACTTCTCCGTTTTGAAGAACTCCTTCTTGCGTTGTTGCAGCAACTGAACTCGTATCCCATATACCTGTTGTGTTTGTAGAGCTGTCAAAGACACTTACAGTAGAATTAACAGCACCACTGGTAGTATTATATATATTTACTACTTTAATGATAGCTTGTCCACCAGTTGGACAAACATAAATATCTGTATTACCAGAACTTAAACCACTTTTAACAACATTTAAGTAAGCGCTTGCCATTAATTAATAAACCAAGAAAAACTTTCAGATGATTCTCTTGCCTCCGTAGGTGTTTGTATGCTGTTAAAAATTCTTTGAATATCACCAACTAGCCTACGAAAATAAGATTGTTCGTATTCATTTCCCGGTAATGATAGTGTGGTTTTAGTAAGAACTTGTTCAGGTACTTGTGTCATCTTCTACCATCCGCTCTCATATCTAAACGTATTCCGCCAAGTCTCCACTGTTGTCCTAGTGTATTTGTTTCAAACTTAAAGATAGCTTGTCTACTCCTTATACGTGAATATAATTCTTGGCTTCCAGTATCTCCAGTATTAGAAGCGTTTGTTTGAAAAGTAAATGTTTGGTCTGTTGTTGGTTGATTTAAACTTGAACCAAAATCTCTCACCTTTACGGTCAAATCTAAAGACTGGGTAGCGTTTGTTCCATAAAAATATACATCGGGTAAAATACGCCTTATAAACATTATTTGATTACCAGATCCTATATCGACATCACTTGATTCTATGTAAGCTACCATAGGTGATCCGTCATCATCATCGCCTGTTTCTTGATTGTATAAGAAATAATTAGTACCAGCAGCAATTGGATTAGTGACTGATGTTCCTACGTCATCCCAAGCTGTTCTGTTTAAAGTTCCTACAACCCAAGTATTGTCAACATAATTAAACGTAACATAACGATCTACTTCAGTAGAATTAGCACTTGGATAATACCAAGAAACTTCATTAAAGTTTTCATTACGACCAGCAAATATTTTGTAGCGTTGTGATATGTTAATATCATCAAAAACATAATTTCTTACAGTACATGGAAGCGTACGAACACTGCCGTCATACACATAAAAGTTTTCATTATCAGCAAAGTAAATAACATTGTTAGCGTTAACAGCAGCATTAGGACTAATAATAGAGGTACCCTCAGCCATTAAACTAAAACTAAACACAAAATTAGTACCAGTATAGGACATGGCATACAAAGAAGTATCGGTCCAAATAATAATTTCTTGCCTTGTTTTTATTGCTCCAATAATTTTACTGCCAGAAGACAATCTATAATCACCAGCGGAATTGCCGTTAAGCACTTCCCATGTAGATGGATCTTCTGTGTCAGACCATCTAATTAACATAGGGTCTTGTGTTGTTGAACCAGCTGAATTAGCTCCTAAACAAACAACATGTTTTCCTAATTCACTTACAAGAACTTGTGTAGCAACAGTAGGCGCTTGAGAGTCGGCACCTGGAATAGTAGATAAAGGTATTGCTCTTGATGTTACATTGGTTGACTTATCCCAATAATAAACGCCACCGTTTTGTACATTGAAAACTAAATCTTCACCAAAATTATCTTTACCCCATAAACGTAATTGTTGACCGTCCGTTAATGATGTTGCAGCATCACCCCATCCAATAAAAGTATCAGATTGTTGAATAGCTGTGCTTGCATTGTGTGAAGTAGCTGTAGTTCCAGATTGACCTCGTGTACATCCTGTAAAACTTGTAGCTGTTTTTCCTGTGTAAGTTACTATCTCTTGTCCAATTAATATAGTTCCATTTGCTGTAAAACCAGTTGTAGACGATGCATTAATTGTAGTTGCAGAGTTAGAAGTAGTTCCTGTAGAAACTGTTGTAGCAACACCAATCTGTGTACCACCCCAGTAACCAGCGCCAAAACCTACGCCAGCAGTATAATCTGTTGATCCTGTGTTTATTTGATACGTTGCCGTAACTGTTCCACCACCGGGACCAGCGTTAGATGTAGCTGCATTAGCAACGTTAATAGTATAATTATCATTGTCAATTACTGTTACGATTTGCTGTTCTTTATTAAAGTCAGCAGCAGCTATACCACCGACAGCACTTGATCCAGAAAAAGTAACAAAATCATTCGCTTGAGCGTTGTGGCCAGCATCGGTAACAGTTACTAAAGTTGAACCATTAGTTGTTGTAAATGGGTTAGTAATGTTTCCTGTTGTACGAACGGGCGTAATATCATAATACGCTTCACCAACAGAAATATAAAATTTAAGATTAGTGCCAACTCCAATATACTGCGATCCATCAATAGCAGCCCATTGATTAAGACTACGACAAACACCTTCAAAAGTTGAGTTGCCTCTTTTTTCCCATCCACCTATTTTTTCTGGAAAACCGTAACGAAATCTTACTTTATCTGAATCGTACCAACCGCCTTTATTAGTATAACGTGTGCCATCTTTTACAACACCTTGTTTAAACTGTATATTTTCTAACGTCATTAGTCACCTTATGATGGGAAAGATGCACCATAAACATCTACACGAGATCCTGATTTTAAAGTATTACCACCCTGTTGTGTAAATATTAAACCAAAAACAGCAGTAGAGTTTGCAGAAGCTTCTTTAAAATAACTTTGAGTTGTTTGATCTATATTGCCAGAAGCACCACCGTCTTTTGTAGAAGTTGCTTGAGCATTTCCATAATAGTTTTGACCAGTACTATATCCTGGCGCACGTACTAAATACACTGTGCCTTCGACAATAACTTCTGTGTTTGAGCCTGGAGCGGGTGATGAAGCAATAATAGCATCAGCAACACCAGAAACTTTAACAGCTGTAGAACTAACAGTTCCAGCGCTAGAAACATCTTGATAGATGTAACTATTATTAAATATATTACTAGCAGAAACTCTCGTTCCTCCAGAATCTACTAAACCAACTCTAAAGTCAGTAGCAATGGCAGTGTCGTAAAGAAGTCTAAAAGTAGCCCAGTAAATATCATAACTTGTAGCACTAAAAACTGTCATAGAGTTTGCACCAGCACTAGTAGCTTTTCCTACAGTAGACCATGCACCAATACTACCAATATCAACAAATTGCATATTACCAGAACTGTTCATTTGTAAGATTTGACTAGTTGTTCCAGAACTACTTGGTAATTGATATCCACCAGTTCCACCAATAGTTAAGTCATCCGTTATAGTTCTTCCAGAAACATGTAGTGAAGATGAAGGATTTTGTTGACCTATACCTATACGATTATTTGTTTGATTTAAGACAAGAGTGTTTGTGTCAAAATTTAGACCATTAGGAGTAGTTATAGTATTACTATTAATAGTCGTTACATCAGCTGTATTATCACCAATTGTTGTGTTTCCATTAAGAGTTGTTACTCCTGTTACAGTAAGATTGCTTGCAGCATTTAAATTTTTACTTACATTTACTGTGCCATTGCCGTTAGGTTCAATAGCAATATTACCATTTGTATTCGTAGAACTAATAGTATTTCCGGTAATTCTAATATTACCCATATCAAAACTATCAGCAAAATTAGCTGATGCTAAATAAACATTAGAGCCTGTACTATAAACAATACCTGTTTTTCCATTAGGAATAGCTACAGCAGCTCCTGTAGGTCCAGTAACCTGTATATTTATATCGTGACCACCTACTGTAGAATTTTTAACAATATATATTTTTTCTTGAGCCGGGATAAATATAGACGCTGCTCCGCCAATAGTTCCGTTAAATTCTAAAACTGCGTTTCTAGATTGATCTGTTTGACCATTATTAGCTGTGAGTGTTGTGTTACCTGTAATAGTAACTGTTTCTACACCAGAAATCGCTTGTTCTAATAAAGTTCCTAAATTTCTGTTAGTTGTTGAACCCCATGTACCAGCTTGCTCGCCAGTTCCCATAAGTTCTAATCGTAAAGAATTTGAATATGTACTTGCCATTATGCCGCTATCTCCGTCCATCCAGGCGTTTGTGAATCATTTATAACGGCCCAAACATTAACAGCTGGGTCACTCGAAGAAATAAATCCTGTAGCCGACACGCCTGTTGGACTTACTAATGCCGAGCCAGAAACTATTATCGTTGATGCATCCGCTAGTTCAGCAAATGTATCTAAACCAGCATTTGTAACCTGAATAAATACTGATGATTGTATTATTACACTATTTAATTGAGTTGTTCCAATAATTTCAGCATTATAATCTTGGTCAAGTTCAAAACCCATTCCACTATGATTTTGACAATAAACATATAACTGTGGAGTATTGTCTGCTAACGTTATTTCTACATATGCTCCAGCATTACCAGGATTACCATTAACGGTTACTCCTGTTGTATATTCTGTTCCTCCTCCATGAGTACCATCTGGTGTAGTGGAAAATCGTAAAGGGTGACCTCCGACAGAGGAGTCTGATAAGTCAAATCTATATGTAAATGGAGGATGCAAGCTATCAACGGTAGTCTGCATAAAGTAATTTATGTAGTAAACATTGCCACTTCCACCATTTGCAACGGTTACATTAAATGTTTCATCTTGTCTTGGTGTAACTGTAACACTACCAGCAATAACTGTTTCTTGACCTAAATGAGCTGTTAAAGCGCCTGGTGACGTAGCATTTATAAGAACAGGTAACTCAGCATTAGCATTACCAAGTTCCGCTGTCATTAAGAGGTTTGTGTTATTTACATTAACAAACATTCCTGTAAAGACAGTCACGCTTCCAAGAGATGATTGTAAAGCATTTAAAGGTGTAATAGTTGCTGTAGTACCTTCAAATACAAGAACAGTTCCTAATGATGTTTGTAAATTAAATCCTGTAACATCAAACACCATGTCAAATGATGTTGTTTCATTTCCTAATGTAAGTGTGCCAACAACTCCAGTCGCATCAACGGTAACACTAACAGGACCTGAACCTGATGATGCAAAGGTGTCTTGTGCGAATGAACTAAAACCAAACATTTTTTTATATTATCCTATTCTTTAAGAAAATACGAGTATTTGATTTTACTCCTCTTCTTCTTCTGGTTTATATTCTGGGGTTGGTGGTTCGGGAAAAAAACCTTCTAAAAATAATTCAGGATCCCACATTGGATCTTTTTTATCTTTAGGGGTAACTCCATCTGCTTTCATTAAATTTTTTGATATTTCTTTTAATTTTTTTCTGTAAGCAGTAAATTCAGCAAGAGACTCATCTGTTAAATTACTGTCTCGTAACTGAGTCCAATCAGTTGCAGGTAATATACTGTTAGCAACACTTTGTATATCTTTTACTCTTAAAGTAAAAAAATTTTTTACAAAATCATCGTACATTTTTTGACGTTCAGCTAATTGTTCGTCTGTTTCTTCTCGAGTAACATGTTTTC
>Ga0208767_1000877_pt1 | contig 24590 bp, 19 predicted proteins | sample VirMetDEL_Mar_21_FD_184514 | JGI IMG/M metagenome (GOLD analysis project Ga0208767, IMG submission 184514) | Aqueous microbial communities from the Delaware River and Bay under freshwater to marine salinity gradient to study organic matter... | ecosystem: Environmental > Aquatic > Marine >... | reverse complement strand
AAACAGGAGTTACATGGATGGTGTTTTAATGAACGCGCTGCATGGCAGCTTGCATCGGCTCTCCAAAAAGAGTTGGAAGAGACTAAAGAAGTACTACGCCAAAGGCACCCTTTCGTCCAAGGCGCGACGTTCAATCCTAAAAGAAATAACAAAAGCCAAGGATACTTTCAGGGCTGCGAGTCAATCCGACTCAAAGAATTAAATCCAACATCGCGAGATCATATTGCATGGATCCTTTCCACATTTTATGGCTGGACTCCGACCCAGATGACCAATACTGGGAAGCCGGTTATCGACGAGATCATATTGAAGGAGATTGCCTTAGGTGGGATTTCGATTGCCGGGGACTTCGCGAAGTGTCTCGATATTACGAAGAAATTGGGGATGATCTCGGAAGGCACGAACGCATGGCTCAAGCTTGCTACGACTGCTAACCGAGTACATCACCACTGTTCAGTTGGGTGTGCGACTTTTAGAATGTCTCACAAAAATCCCAATCTGGCGCAGGTTCCTAGTGACCCAAGATTCAGAGAACTATTTATCCCCACACCTGGACAGGTGATGGTTGGAGCTGACTTATCTGGCATCGAACTACGGATGCTTGCTCATTACCTTGCACGCTATGACGGCGGCAGGTACGCAGACATTCTTCTCAATGGTGACATTCACCAAGTTAATGCTGACAAGATAGGAATATCTCGGAAGCTAGTTAAGACCGTAACCTATGCATTTTTGTATGGCGCGGGTGATCAAAAAATAGGTTTAAGTTATGACTCATCTCTCAGCAGTGCTGCAGCTAAATCCAAAGGTAAAGAGATTCGCGCAGCGTATGTTGAAGCGATTCCTGGTCTTGATTCGCTCCTTAGTGCTGTTAAAACTGCGGGTGATCGAGGGTATGTTAAGGCGATTGACGGTCGCCGAATCCCAGTCGATTCACCACACAAATGCCTCAATTTCTTATTGCAAGGATCAGCAGGGGTTTTGGCGAAAAGGTGGCTTCTAATAAACCAACAAACAGTAAACGAAACTAAACTATGCTGCTCACAACTGGCATTCGTTCATGACGAGATTCAGTTTGAGTGTGCACCTGAACATGCAAAAGACTTATCAACATCCTTGGTATTTAGCGCTGCAGCGGCTGGAGAGTTCTACAACCTCCGAGTCCCAATCGCAGCAGAAGCCAAGATCGGAAAAAACTGGGCCGAGGTACATTGATGAAACTGTATCTGGACGCTGATTATATTGTCTATAAAAGTTGTGCAGCAGCTGAGACAGAGATTGACTGGGGATCCGATGTGATCATGGTCACCTCTAAGTTCTCAGAGGCATATGCCAATGTACTTAAAGACATAAATAGAATTATTGGAGAGTTCGGCGGGTTCAACGAACCTGTGCTGTTCTTCTCTGACTCACATAACTTCCGTAAGGACATACTTCCCTCCTATAAGGGACACCGTAATCGCAAGAAACCTTGTGGTTATAGACGTGTGATCAACGAACTCAAGAAAGAGTTTGAGGTGATTGTCATGCGTAGCTTGGAAGCAGACGATGCTCTTGGGATTTTTGCCACAAAATTTCCTGGCAATTGCATTGTTTCGCCAGACAAGGACATGCGACAGATCCCCGGATCTCTCTACAACCTTGACCAAAGATTCACAGTCACACGTGATGAGGGTGCTAAGTGGCACCTGATTCAAACGCTTGCTGGTGACCAGACAGATGGGTATGCCGGTGCGCCTGGCATTGGAGTCAAGCGTGCTGAGATCCTATTTGAGAAGCATGGTTATAGCTGGGAGACCGTAGTGAATGCATTTGCAGAGAAGGATCTCGGTGAAGATATTGCACTACAAAATGCACGCTTAGCACGAATTCTTACTGTAGATGACTATGACTTCGACACCAAACAACCAATACTTTGGACCCCCGCCGCCAGTTATCGAATTGACGATGGAGCAGAGCTTCAAGATGCGTCGCATGAGGGATCTACTTCCTGAAGCAGACAAAGAAGATCTGATCACTATCATTGATGCGTTGCAACATCAAAACTTTTGCCTTTGCAACACCGTTAGTAATTTAGTTAAACAATGGCCAGCCCATCCTATTACACCCGAGGAACTTTAGAAGTCTGGGACTTCATCCGAGAGCAAGACCTGAATTATTTCTTGGGTAATGCAATCAAGTACATCTGCAGAGCTGGTTACAAAGAAAGCAGGATTGAAGACCTGCAAAAAGCAATCACCTATTTAGAGAAAGAACTGGAAAATGTCACTGCTATCGAACCAAGCTATCGAATTTCGCCGAGCGTACGGGATCCCCAATACTTTGAGTGGGAGGACTCGCCAGCGCAATTTGATCGTTGAGGAATTCAAAGAGTTCCTAGATGCTGACACCAATATGGTTCTTATGCACCCTCAAGACCGTGAGGCGTGCTTAAAAGAGCTAGCTGATCTTGTATATGTCTGTGCTCAGTACGCTGAGAACATGGATTGGGATCTAGAGCAAGCATTGCGCCGTGTCCATACATCGAATATGTCCAAGCTCGGAGAAGACGGCAAACCGATCAAACGCGAGGACGGAAAAGTCCTCAAAGGACCTAACTATCAACCACCTGATTTGTCAGATCTTGTCTAATGTCTAATCTTATTTCTCGTACTGGTCGCGTCCAAAGCTGGATCGACGACCCAACATCACGGCTGCCAGTGTCGTGCACAATCTTTAACGTTCTCGACTCTTGCGAGGGTCCAGATGGTATTGAAGCTAGCTGGCGCTTTGCCTCACATGCTCTCCGTAATGGAGCTGGTGTAGCTATTCACCTGTCCGAACTTCGACCGAAAGGAACTGAAAATGGAAAGGGACTTGTCGCTAGCGGCCCGGTTTCATTTGGCCAAATCTATTCAACCCTTAACTCTGTACTCCGACGTGGGGGTGTCTATAAGAACGGCGCTGTGGTGTTGCATATCGACTTGTGCCATCCTGATGCTCTTGAGTTTATACAAACTCCACGTCATGAACTCCCTTGGGCTAAGCGGTGCATCAACATTACAGATGAATGGTGGGAGGCGTGTTCTTTTAAAGAGGAACTACTCAATGGCATCAAGTCTGGAGACATTTGGCTCAACAAAGTAAAGTATGACAAAAAAGGGAACCGTATTCGAGGCAACGTTTGTCTCGAAGTGTACTTGCCAAGCCGAGGAACGTGCCTCTTACAGCATATTAATCTTGGAGCCTGTGAGTTCGATGACATTCCAAAAGCTTTTGTCGAAGGTATGTCTGAATTGTGTGCACTGCATGCAACCACTGGAGTTGGTGAGAGTGGTGAATATCTCCCGCCTGAAACAGACCGACAAGTCGGCCTTGGAATGCTCGGACTTGCAAATCTGCTTCGACGAGTAGGCGTTACTTATGAACAATTCGGACGTGCACTTGACCAATACAACAATGGAGAGATCGTACAGACACCAGCATTTGAGCTGGTATCACAATTCGCGAGTGGAGTTGACTCGGCAGCGAGCATTGCACGTAGTTACACGATGGAACGAGCTTTCGCAATCGCTCCTACTGCTAGCTGTAGCTACCGCAGTAAAGATCTAGACGGATATACCTGTACACCGGAGATTGCACCTCCGATCTCCCGTCATGTAGACCGTGACTCTGGCACCTTTGGTGTTGAGAGCTACGACTATGGTGACGTTGAAATTGCATCTGAAGTTGGCTGGGACGCTTACAAGCGTGTCGCTGATGGAATCATGACGATGCTGAATAACACTGGGCTTCTTCACGGGTATAGCTTCAACAGTTGGAGTGATGTTGTCACGTATGACAACGCCTTTATCGAAGAGTGGCTAAAGAGTCCCCAGACTTCCTTGTACTACTCCCTTCAAGTAATGGGGGATACACAAGATAAATCTGACGCTTATGCCGCTCTTGACCAACAAGAAGTAGACGACTATCTCGCAGATTTACTGAATGAAAAAGAACCTACCTGTGACTGCCAAGAATGAGAAAACATCCTTATCAAAAACTACTGGAGCGGAAGCGCACATGGACTCCTGTAGCTACTACCAAAGGCAAGTTCAAGGAGGGTGCGGAGGAGACTCTGCGCCGTGCACTTGCCTTGCGACATATGGAACTACCTGTGGGAGATTTTATTCGTGATGCGCTCACCACTGAAGTTCCATTTCTCGCACGTGAAATCCTGGAATCCAACGTTCAAGACGAAATTAAGCACGACATCGCTTTGGGTTATGTCGCCGATGCTTGGGGAGTTGATCCGAAAGCTGAGCGGGAAGCCCTCGCACTGCGTGATGCGTGGTCAGAACATCCTGATCACACTATCCTTAAAGCCATGGTTGCTGAACGTGCAATCTTTTTCGTCCTATTACCCTTCTTTAGGTTTAATGGCGACGCAGGGATGCGAACAGTTTCGGCTGACATCTCTAGAGATGAGCAAGTTCACGTCGGAGTCAATTCTCTGGTATGTAGAGAGCTTGGGCTGGAAGCTTCGCCGTCTTTGGATAAACTCCGTAAGGCGACTATTGCCTGGGTCATGCAACCACTAGGCAAGAGTGCTGATAAATATTTAGACAAAAAATTTTGGCTCGATTCCAGTGATCGGCTGATGTATGAGGGAAAAGCACCTGAACTTTCTGAGACACAGAGAGCACGGATGCCTGCCTTCTTTGAACACGCTAATCAAAACCTCCCACAATATGCTTAACTTCCTGACACCTCAAAAGATGTTAGCTGAGTTAGAAGAACAATTTCCACCACCCTTTACTGGGCCAGAGGACAAGATCCAACACATCATGTTTAACGCTGGTCAACAATCTATTATCAACTGGATTAAACAACGTATAACTGAGGAAAATTAATGGGTCCTGAACAAAGAATCTATTCACAAGGTGAACTCTATGCCGGTTCAACTTGGGGGATTGTTAGATACAACAAGAAAGGTCGGCCGCTTTATGGTCACCTACCACTTGACCCAGGTTGGGTGCAACGTAGTAACGAGCTATATCACCCCAAGCCTAAACCTGAACCACCTAAACCTGCACAACAAACCGACGCAACTATTGCTGCTGCCGGTGAGAATGTGCGCCGTCCGAAAGAAAGCAAGCGTAGGAAAACCACACTTGCCAGCCTTCGGATCCGTCCTAAGTCAAAGATCAATCAACAGGTTGGTGGTCTTGGCGGAGGAAGTGGACTCAATATTGGAGGACTCGCGTGACAGCAAAGAGTAGGTACGATGCACTAAGTAGTGGCCGTACTGCATTTCTTGACATAGCTGTTCAATGCTCTGAGCTTACTCTTCCTTACCTCATCCAACGTGATGAGATGAGAAGTTCCCACAAATCTCTTACTCAACCATGGCAAAGCGTTGGTGCTAAGTCGGTAGTAACTCTTGCATCTAAGTTGATGCTGGCTCTGCTACCACCTCAGACCACGTTCTTTAAGTTACAGATTGCTGATGAAAAGCTGGGTACTGAAATCCCAGCTGAAGTTAGGTCTGAACTTGATCTTAGTTTTGCCAAACTTGAGCGTATGGTGATGGACTCTATCGCTGCTTCAAGCGATCGTGTCACTGTGCACCAAGCCATCAAACATCTTGTTGTTGGTGGCAACGCTTTGTTGTTTATGGGAAAGGATGGGATTAAGCACTATCCATTGAATCGCTACGTTATAGAACGTGACGGTAATGGCAACGTAATTGAGATCGTAACCAAAGAACTTATTAACAAACAACTTCTACCTGCTGAGATTACTAAGGATCCGCTACGCACTAGCGATGATTCTTATAATGTCAATAACGACTGCGAAGTTTATACACATGTACGGTTGCAGAACAACCGCTGGCTCTGGCATCAAGAAGTATTCGATAAGAAAGTACCTGGCACAGAAGGTAAGGCACCTAAGAACACATCGCCATGGTTGGTCCTCAGGTTCAACTCGGTAGATGGTGAGAATTACGGTCGCGGCCGAGTCGAAGAGTTTATTGGTGATTTGAAATCACTTGAGGCACTCTCTCAAGCACTGACAGAAGGCTCTGCAGCTGCTGCGAAAGTTGTCTTTATGGTTTCACCTTCATCTACAACTAAACCTCAGACACTGGCTAAGGCAGGCAACGGAGCGATCATTCAGGGGAGACCTGATGATGTTTCTGTAGTTCAAGTTGGTAAGACTGCTGACTTCCAAACGGCAATGCAACAGATGCAAACGCTTGAGCGTCGCATCTCTGAAGCATTCCTTGTGTTGACAGTACGCCAAAGCGAACGGACAACTGCGGAAGAAGTACGTCTTACTCAACTTGAGCTAGAGCAACAGCTCGGTGGTCTCTTCAGTTTGCTGACCGTTGAATTCCTTGTGCCATATCTCAACCGTAAGTTGCTGACAATGCAACGTAGTGGTGAGCTGCCTAGGTATCCAAAGAACCTAGTGAAGCCAACCATTGTGGCTGGTATTAATGCACTAGGTAGGGGTCAGGACCGAGAGAGTCTGACCAACTTCATCATGACTATCGCTCAGACCATTGGACCTGAAGGCATGATGCAGTTCCTTAACCCAGACGAATTTATTAAACGTCTGGCAGCTGCTCAAGGTATCGATGTACTTAACCTCGTTAAGTCTATGGATCAGCAGCAAGAGGAACAACAAGCTGCGATGCAGCAGCAACAAGATATGGAGATGGCTAAGCAGCAAGGACAACTTGCTTCTGCGCCTATGAATGATCCATCTAAGAACCCTGCACTGGCTGCACAGCTAGAGCAAGAACAACCACCTATTGAATAATGGCAGAACTTTTATCTCATGATAATAGTGTAGATGCTGAAGTAATGGAATCACTAGCCGCTGAAGAGGCAGACTCTCTGCGGATTGGTGAAGAGATTGAAGAGGCACATGCACAAAAGCTGGCTGGTAAGTATGAGACCACAGAACAACTGGAGGAAGCTTACCTAGAGCTACAAAAGAAACTCGGAAGCAACGATAAAGAAGATGTGCAAGAGCAGTCTGAAGAAACTGCTGAAGGATCTTGGTTGGATGAAGCCTACCGAGCGATCAACGAAAGCGGAGAACTCTCAGAAGAATTAAGTAAGCAACTCTCAGAGATGAGTGGAGTTGACGTGTTCAAAGCAATGCAAGGTGCTAACCCACCTGGCGGACGTGACTTGTCACAAGGTGAAATCGATACCGTTTATAAAAGTGTCGGTGGTGAAGACAAGTATTCAGAGATTGTTGGCTGGGCTAAAGAAAACTTTAGTGAAGCAGAGATTAATGCATACGATCAAATCATTGAAAGCGGGAACCTGGATCAAATCAACCTCGCACTTCAGTCACTGAATTACCGATACACAGATGCTATGGGACAAGACGGAAATCTTTTACAAGGTAAGCCTGCAGCAGCAGAAGCAACCTTCCGAAGTCAAGCTGAACTAATTGCAGCAATGAATGATCCCCGGTACGACTCCGATCCAGCGTACCGGCAGGATGTAATTTCAAAACTGGATCGTTCTGAACTTCAATTTTAATTTTTAATGGCAGCTACTATCGCACTACAACGTTCCAAGAATCCTTGGGACAAATATGTTGAGTGGGTTAGCAGCACTGAGAACCGGCTTTATGTAGGACACTTCGGTGTCCTCATGATTCCTTGTCTACTGGCAGCTACAACCGCATTCATCATCGCCTTCATCGCCGCTCCGCCGGTTGACATTGACGGCATCCGTGAACCCGTGTCTGGGTCTCTACTCTATGGAAACAACATCATCTCCGGAGCAGTCGTACCCAGCTCCAACGCAATCGGACTACATTTCTATCCCATCTGGGAATCAGCAGGACTTGACGAATGGCTCTACAACGGAGGGCCATATCAACTCGTTGTATTCCACTTTCTCATCGGTGTCTTCGCTTACATGGGACGTGAATGGGAACTTAGTTATCGACTCGGAATGAGGCCGTGGATTTGTGTCGCATATTCTGCACCGGTTGCGGCTGCTACCGCCGTGTTCCTTGTATATCCATTTGGACAAGGATCATTCAGCGATGGCATGCCACTGGGTATCTCCGGTACCTTCAACTACATGCTCGTCTTCCAAGCGGAGCACAACATTCTTATGCACCCATTCCACATGCTTGGTGTGGCTGGTGTATTTGGTGGCTCTCTTTTTTCTGCGATGCACGGAAGTCTGGTCACGTCTTCGCTGGTTCGTGAAACTACTGAAGCTGAATCTCATAACAAAGGTTATAAGTTTGGCCAAGAAGAAGAGACGTACAACATCGTAGCCGCACATGGTTACTTCGGACGTTTGATCTTTCAATATGCGTCTTTTAATAATTCACGTAGCCTTCACTTCTTCCTGGCTGCTTGGCCTGTTGTGGGTATCTGGTTCACTGCACTTGGTGTAAGCACCATGGCATTTAACCTTAATGGTTTTAACTTCAACCAATCCATTCAGGACTCACAAGGAAAAGTAATTAACACCTGGGCTGACATCCTCAACCGTCAAGGGTTGGGGATGGAAGTCATGCACGAAAGGAATGCACATAACTTTCCACTTGATCTAGCTACTACAGAACAAAAAGTATATGGCTAAACAAGGACTATATGCAAACATCCACGCCAAGCGCAAACGTATCGCAAAAGGCAGTGGTGAATCTATGAGGAAGCCAGGGAGCAAGGGTGCTCCTACGGCTGCCAACTTTAAACGCTCTGCAAAAACTGCAAAGAAAAAGTAATGCCTAAAGGTAAAGGTACATACGGTACTCAAAAAGGTCGGCCGCCTAAGAAAGGACCAAAAAAATAATGCCTACATATAGAGTTTATAATCCCATTACGAGGGAAAACTTTGGTCTTTATGATTCCTATAAAGACGCTCGTAAACGAGCTGATAAAGAAGATTCCAAATATGGAAAGAGTGTAAATGCTGTCGAGCTCTTTAAAAAAGTCGAAGGCAAAAAGAAAAAGAAATCTAAACTCAAAATCTCTTAAAACTATGTTTAACAAAATCGCACTTACCACCCTTGCGGTGTCCTCTTTTGCTGTGCCTGCTATCGCCGGTCCTTACGTGAACGTCGAAACTTCTTCTAAGTTTGCAGGTACTGACTACTCTAAAACTGCTACTGACTTCTTCGTTGGTTATGAAGGTGAAGTCGGTACTCTTGATTACTTCATTGAAGGTGGTCCCAGCATGACCACTCCTGATAATGGTGTGTCTGAGACTGTCCCTGCCGGTAAGGTTGGCTTCAGTGTCAAAGCAAACAAGCACCTCAAAGTGTATGCCGAATTGGCTGCTAGTTTTGAAGAAGATCAGAACTCCTATGGCACCAAAGCTGGCGTTAAATATTCCTTCTAAGTAACGTACGTTCATCCAATATGGAAGACAACATCTACGAATTACAATTTACAGCCACCTCTCTCCGCATGATGCACAAAGCAGTGAGCTTTGCACTTGACCAATGGCCAGGTGGTGATCCTGTGGAGCAGCAATACTATGCGTACTTGAGAGATAGCCTGCAACGTGTACTTCTAGAAGAAACTTTCATGCTGGACGCATAACACTCACACCATGGAACGGGGGTGTGATACTTCATGGAGATCATCATGCCTAATGTTGAACTGCAAGCTCGCGTTAAAGAGCAAGCCGCTGCTGTCAAAGCAGCCAAGCTGAAGTATCGCGGCGTTACCTATTTGAAAACCCAAAAGTAATGGCTCAACAATCTGGTCCTAATGGAGGTTTAGGTCAAGCGTACCCTGTGCGCTATCAACCTACCCCTGAGAAAAAGGAACCTAAGAAAGAAGAGAAAAAGTAAATAGTTGGGAGAGCACCTCAGAGTCGGACTCTCCCTTCATTGGCATTGGCCCGTACGCGGATACCCTTTGCCGTCTAGACGGTGGGATAGACCACAAAAATTGGTTAAAAAAATTCTGAACGTTCAGAGAGTAAAAGTTATTCTCTCTACTAATAATGGCTCAACAGTCTACTGGCAACAATTCTAGTCTTAATAGGATTGGCCGCGCTAATGGCTCGGATACTGATAACCGAGCGCTATTCCTGAAGCTCTTCTCTGGTGAGATGTTTAAGGGCTTCCAAAATAACACGATCGCTCGTGATCTTGTTATGAAGCGTACTCTTAAAAACGGAAAGAGTATGCAGTTCATCTTCACTGGCCGTACAGAAGCTGAGTACCATGTCCCTGGCCGTTCCATTCTCGGTAATGACGAGAATGCACCCCCGGTGGCAGAACGTACCATCACTTGTGATGACCTTTTGATCTCCAGTGCTTTCGTCTATGAATTGGACGAAGTTCTCTCACATTACGACTTGCGTTCTGAAATCAGCCGCAAGATTGGTTATGCACTGGCAGAAAAGTATGACCGTCTGATCTTCCGTGCCATCACTAAAGGTGCACGTAAGGCTAGCCCGATCAGCATGACTAACTATGTTGAACCGGGTGGCACACAGATCCGTGTTGGTTCTTCTACCAACGCTTCTGATGCTTATAACGCAGACAACCTGATCTCTGCTTTCTACGATGCAGCCGCTGCTCTTGACGAAAAGGGAGTGAGTACCGATGGCCGTGTGGCTGTCCTCAACCCCCGTCAGTACTACGAACTCATCCAGAAGGTGGGTGATGGCGGTCTTGTTAACCGTGATGAGCAAGGCTCTGCACTGCAAAGCGGTAAGGGTGTTATCTCTATCGCCGGCATCAAGATCTACAAGTCGATGAACATTCCGTTCTTCGGTCATTACGGTACTACCTACGGCACCGGTTCTGCTACTAACCCTGGCATCACCGATCCTGGTAACACCGGTAGCTTCGTTGATGTTGATATGGAGAACGCTCGCGACAAGGACACCGATATTGACGGTGATACCTCTGGTGTTCAAAACGACGACGACGCTCTGCACAACAACTACGGTGCAACCTCCAACTTCACCAACAGCTGCGGTCTGATCTTCCAACGTGAAGCCGCTGGTGTGGTTGAGGCAATCGCTCCTCAAGTCCAAACGACTTCCGGTGACGTTTCCGTGATCTATCAAGGTGACGTGATCCTGGGCCGTCTGGCTATGGGTGCTGACTACCTGAACCCTGCTGCTGCAGTTGAACTGTTCGCTGGCACCGCTACCAAGCCTGCCGCATTCGGCTGATATTCAGCTATCTCATGGGGGACCTTCGGGTCCCCTTTTTTTTATCTATTTCTGACAGATATGCCGTTTCCTACAAATGCTGTGTCCACCGAACTGGATGCCGTTAATCAAATACTAAGCAGTGTGGGACAGGCACCTGTCACTACACTAGATCTACAAAACCCAGAAGTGTTTACTGCAGTCAATACACTGCGGGAACAAAGCAGGCAAGTCCAGCTTGAGGGTTGGACGTTCAACACTGAGCGTCACTACGAACTAACACCCGATACTTCCACCAACAAAATTCCTGTACCCAGTAACATGCTTGCTATTGATGCAAATGTTGCTGAGCATCTGGATGATTACGATCTAGTACTTAGAAATGGTTTTGTTTATGACAAGCATGACCATACTTATACATTCACGAAATCCATTATTGCAGACATTCTGTGGTATTGGGATTTCCAATTCCTGCCACCAGCTGTACAGGCATATGTAACTGCCAAAGCAGCACGCATGTGTGCCGTGAAGATGGTTGGTGATAGGGAATTGAATGCTCTTCTACAAGAGCAGGAAGCTACTACTAGAGCAACTCTTATTGAGAATGAATGTAATCAAGGTGATTACACGATCTTTGGTTTCAAAGATGGTGACAATAATTACACAAGCTATCAACCATTTAGAGCGCTATCTAGGCAATGAGTACACTCTCCCAATCTATACCTAATCTTCTGTCTGGCATATCGCAACAGCCAGATAGTAGAAAACGTCCTGGACAATTGAAAGATGCAGTCAATGCATTTCCTGATTTTGCTCTAGGCTTGCTAAAGCGTCCGGGAGGTAAGTTTGTTGCGCAACTGCATAAAGCACCCACTGATGGTAAGTGGTTCCCAATCCTGAGGGATACAACGGAAAAGTACATTGCTTGTTATGCAGACAATAGGTTCCAAGTTTGGGATCTACAAGATGGTGATGTGCGTATGGTTGACATGGGCTCCAACACTGGAGTTCAGAGCGGCTGTACACCAGCTGATGTAAAGACAGAAGGTGATGAGCTGAACACTGCTGTAGCTACTACTGCTACTGAACTTGGTGATCTACACGCATCTGAGTCAACACTTGCAAAAGCGATTGCTGGACAGATTAGTACGACTACCCGACTCTTTGAGTTTGAGTATGACTATACAAGCGGGTATGTAAAAGAGACCATCAAATCTGGAATCATCAAAGATTCTGGTGGTGAATACCTTGTCAAGAATGACGGTGCTGTTGTTGCCTCTCAGACCACCACGCTGCCTGCTAACTATGCCTTAGGCACCGAACGTACAGATGAGCACCCGCTCCTTGCTTCGCAGGGTTACAGGATCTATGAGGCACAGCTGACAGTTGCTGCTACTCATACAGCAACAAACCTCACTGACGCTAATAACGATTACAACAATACTACGCCTGATCCAGATACAGGAAAGTTACCTGAATACAACGCCGCTGTAACTGCTGAAGGTACGGCACGCTCTGATTACGATACTGACTTTGATGCCTGTGCAATTACAGATGCACAGTGTCCGAGCGATGCTTACCTAAAAGATGCAACTGCTGATGACATTGAGGTTCTAACTCTCAATGACTACACCTTCATTCTCAATAAGAAAAAGAAGGTTGAGATGAAAACCACAACCACACACTCATCAGGTTTGGATACAAACCGTGCACAAGTTGTGATTAACATTGCAGCTAACTCTACTGCTTATGAAATCCTTCTCACGCAGAGTGGTACTACGACGACGTTCTCTCACACTTCAGGTAGTTCTGGAGCAAGTGCTGACAACATTGCATCTGCTTTGGCAACTGCTGTTGATGGTAATTCTGCTTATACGGCACAACAAGTGGGTGCTGGTTTGTATATTACTAGCAGTTCTGCTTTCACTGTAGAGACACGTGGTGGTCAGTCTGAGTCAGCTATCTTTGCTCTGACTGACACTATTGGCAACACAACACGACTTCCTCTGCAAAGCAAGAATGGATATGTAGTCAGGGTTGTTAACTCTGAGGATATCGATATCGATGACATGTTCGTGAAGTTCACTACTGATGGTGGTGGCACGTACGGTACTGGTCAGTGGGAAGAAACGACTGAGCCTGGCATTGAATTTGAATTTGATGAGCTGACTATGCCTCACCAGCTTGTGCGACAAGCTGACGGCTCATTCCTTTATGGACCTGTCAATTGGAACGACCGTATTGTTGGTGATGATGACACTAATCCCAAGCCTAGTTTTGTAGACCACGAAATTAGCCACATCTTCTTCTACAGGAACCGTATGGGTTTCCTGTCTGGACAGAATGTGATCCTTGGTAAAGCTGGTGACCTATTTAACTTCTGGAATACCTCTGCTCAAACCGGCACTAATGATGACCCTATTGACATCTCAGCAGCTGGTAAGCGTCCTGTATTCCTGAACTATGTCGAACCTACTGCTGTGGGTTTGGTCATGTACTCCACTACTGAACAGTTCCTGCTGTCTACAGACTCCGACATCCTGGCACCTACATCAGCCAAGGTGAATGCCATGAGTGCTTACGAGTGTGATGCAAGTGTTGAATCAGTCAGTCTTGGTACATCACAAGCATTCATTAGTAAGACACCCCTTTACACCCGCTTGTTTGAGTTGAACGATATTTCATCGGAACAACCACCATTGATGGCTGACGTTACAACCGTGGTTCCTGAACTGGTACCTCAGTCTGTTGACTCGATGGTTGCCTCTCCTGCTCTGTCCATTGTCTCTCTTGGTGAAACAGGTAAATCCACTATTTATCAATACCGCTTCCTTGCCAGATCTCGTGATGAACGACTGGTCAACTCCTGGTACAAGTGGGAGCTGACTGGCACATTGCTTGCTCAGTTCTTTGACTCCAGTACTTACTACGTGGTTGTCAAGAACGGAAGTGATGTATATGTCCAATCATTTGATATGACTCAATCCAGTGAGGAAGGTTTCCTTACCCTCCCTACTGGTGAGAAGACCGATGTGTGTTTAGACCTATTCACCATCAACCCACACCGCCTATATGACGGTACTGGTTACGCAAATAAAACACGTATCTTTTTGCCTTATGACAGCGTTAGTGGAAAGGAACTTAATGTGGTTGTGTTGGGTGGTTACATCGGAGACGCCAATACAGTTTCATCTCAATCAGTTGGTGCTGTCCTTAAGCCCACTATTGGTGGCACAGCAGGTAACCGACACGTAGATATTGATGGTGACTATAGGGGTAGAGACTTGATCATTGGCTACGGCTATGACATGACGATTGACCTTCCTAAGCTATATAAGTACAACGTAAGTGGTGATCAAGTCACCAACGATGATGTATCTAGTTTGATCATCCATCGACTGAAAGTGAAGACTGGTTTGAGTGGTCCTGTCGATTACAAGATCTCCATTACTGGTCTGAATAGCTGGACTAACACCATTAGTGTTACCCAGCCTAATCAATACCAACTAAACAACGTAAACATGCAAGCAAGCTCTACTCACGTTGTTCCTATTTTCCAACGCAACGAGAACCTTGCTGTACAGATCATTGGTAATACACCATTTCCTGTATCTCTGCTTGGTTTGGACTGGGAAGGAAAGCTGAACCAACGTTTTTATAGGAGGTAATAAATGGCATATACCGCACTAGGTTTAGGGCTTTTCAATGCTGGTATGAAGATCTTTGGCGGAATGTCAAAGCAACGTACTGAATTTGAAAACCAAAAGCGTCAGGTAAGAGCTGCCAACCTCCAAGCCCAGATGCAGCGTGAAGCTGAGAACCGTCAGATACGAGCCCAGAACTCATATGCACAGTATGAGTATGGAATTCGGAAGCAGATGGCTCAGCAGCAGATGCAATACAACGCAGAAGCTGCCATCCGTGGGTATCAATCTACTCAAGAGAATAGGTTGATGCAGCTCAAGCAAATGGCGTTTGAGCGTCAGAACAGAGCCATGCAGCTATTAGAAGCTGCTGGCGCTACTTCTGCATCCATTGAAGGTGATAACCGGTCTGCACAGCTTGCAGCTGCTAAGGCCACATTCGGTGAATACGGTAGACAGAAAGTGCAAGATGCTGAATCCGTCAAGGATCTCAACCGTCAGGCACGTCACCAGATGCAAGATATTTTTCTACAACATAAGACTGCAAATCTGGAAGCATATTCTCAAGTTGCTGTCCAACCATACATGCAATCTGAGCTTGGTCCAGCAGCAATGATGGGTATGCCTAAGGGTCCGTCATTCCTGAGTCAAGCGTTGATGATTGGTGGTGGGATTATGGATGGGCTTGGTACATATAACCAGTTCGCTGCACCACAAGATCGCCTTGGTTTTAAAGGTATTAAGGCGACAGATATCAATCCCAATGCATAATGGCAAAAATTGAACGCAGGAACTTATATCAGCCACAGAAACTAAGCCAAGGCTTTAACCCTGTCAGAGCTGCTGATGTAACTCCTTTCCTACGGGAAAACCAACAGACACGAATGCAAGAGATGCAGCGCCAAGATCGGGCTGCACAACGTGACTTTGAGATGGAAGTCAAAGACGAACAACTCAAAGCACTTAATGCCAACCGTGACACGGCTGCACTACTTGCATTTGCACCAAAAGCACAAGAGCGACTCCAAGAGTTTGCTAAGGATCAGATTGCACAAGAGAAGGTCAATGCTATCCAATGGATGGCTGATCAAAAAGAAGCTCGTGACCGGGTTGTCCTAGGTCAACAAGCTATTGAAGGTGAACTCAAGCAAATTAGAACTGGTGAGCAATTTAACTTAGGTGAATTCGCTGACGAATATAAGAATAACCCCAACATGACTTATAGCCTTATTGATGAGGCAAATAAGTCCAGTTCATGGGCTCAGTTCTATCGTGTACAACTAGCAACCCAACAAGCATCACAAGATATTGTCAACGATATTCAACTTGATATCAAAGAAGACAATGTTGTTGATGCACTTGGTAAGCGTTGGAGTGAGTTGAATGAGGAAGAATGGGACTATGCCTGGCGTCTGTCAGAAGCTGCTGGTCTCAAAGAAAACGACATCACTCACCAGTCCACACTTGGTATGGACCTTACTCATGGACAACCTGTTCGTGAGAAAGCCAGAACTAAGCTGAGGGACGTTCATACCAAGAATTACTACATCAACGAGAGCCAGAAACAAACAGCTCTTGACTGGGCTCAAGTATCAGGAGAGCCAACTACTGAGAACCTTTCAGTTTGGTTTGCAACTGCTGCACGTGAGTTGAAGGCGAACGGTGAAGACCTAAAAGGTTTTAATCATTCGCACACGCAGTTCTTTAAGAACATCCGTGACCTTGCTAAAACCGATCCTGAATTAGCAGATGACTTATTGGGAGCTTATAGACAGCTCAAGTTAGATGGCGTTCCTTTTGAGACTCTCCATAACAAAAGGATTAGTGCTTTCTATGCTGATCGTCTAGATGACATTAAAGGAAACGTAGGTGAGGTTGATGACATTCTTGCAGATATGTTGACTAGAGGTGCACAAGAATCTCTCAGTCCTATTGCAGCCAACCCCAATGCATCCCTGACTGACATCCTTGAAGCTCGTAAGAAGGGATTGGATTTCTTCAATGCTCACGGTATGGGCCATCGTTTTGATCCTAAAAAGATCGGATATGACGATGCCATGAAGAACATTACTTACACTGGTCAAGAGATGGAAGAGCTTGAATACCAAGCTCAGTATCGTGCTGACCGAGGCAAGTTGGATGATGAATTCTATGATTCACTTCCTCCTGAGCTACAGGCTAAATTTCAGCAACATAAAGATCGCCAAGACCAGCTAGATGGCCTTCAAGCTAAAAAGTTGTTTGAAGAACTAGAGGGTACAGTACTGCGTAACTCTTATGTCAAAGAATCAGTTGCTGCTGATAAAGCTGCTTGGGGTGGTTTGGTCTTTCAAGATTTAAAGCAAGCCGCTCTAGCTGAAGCTGACGAGATGATGTCAAGCCCTGATAATGTAAATCGTACTTATATCGATGCATTGAGGGTTGCTGTTAATAATCAGGCTGATAAGTTAATTGCTGGTGTGAATGATGAGAATAGCATTTACTATCACGGTGACTACGGGTACAAGGGATATCTAGAGCACAAGATTGGCGACCTAGATACCAAGACATCTGAATTCCGTAATCGCCACGCACGCCTATATCAGGAAGGCAAGTTAATCGGTAGAAGTGCTTTGGCTAAGCCTGGCTATGTAGGCACTAATGAATACCTAATGGATGTAAAAACCCGTGCTGAAAAGGGTGAGTTGGATTCCTATATCCAAGCCGTCACTAAACAGTTCGGTGGGACTTACTTCGACAACTTGAACTTAATACTTAGATCTAACGGATTAGACGAACTAGATATGGATTATCAACCACCTCCGCTTAACCCTTCAGTACAAGCTGATATTGATCGTGTTTTTAAAGGTACTGCTACACAGATCTCTAACTTCCGACTGACTTCTGCAGTGCGTGCAATACGTCCGAACCTTGCACAAGTTGTTCCTGCTATTAATCCAGCCAATTTAGGCAATATGGATCCTAGTGGATTTGATTGGCAAGCCACCGTTACTCCTGATGTTACTCGCCAAAAGGGTGAGTTTCTCATGAAGTACATGACAGAAGATCTGAAGATGGGTGAGTACCATGCAATGGGACTTCTGGTTAACGGGCTTCGCGAATCAACGCTTAGGACAACAGTTGCTGGTGATGCTGGTTTAAGTAATGGCATGTTCCAGTGGCACAAGAGCCGTCTGACTAAAGCAAGGCAAGTACTTGGTGAGCATTGGAATGATCCGCGTGCTCAGATCAAATATGCATTAGAAGAAGCCGGTGAACCTGGACAGGAATATCTCAGAATGAACTTTGCATCTGCACAAGATGCTGCTGATTGGTGGGCTAAGTATTGGGAACGTCCTGCAGATTTGGCGCGTGACTCCAGAGCCCATGCCGGATTTATTAGCCGCTGGCGGCAGGGAGGTGTCTGATGGCAATGTATGAGGAGATGTATGAGGGTGAAGAGCTAGATGGCGAGGAACAACGTAGGCGTCTAGATGAAGAGCAAGCCCGACAAAAAGAAGTAATTGCTCGTGATAAGCAGGAGTCTGAGGAACGAGCTGCAGCCGAAGCTGCACGTCCTAAGTCTGCTGATATTGCACCTGACTCCCCAGGTGGTCGTTCTGGCGCTAAGAAACGCCAAGAGGAAGAGGTTGATGTAGAACCAGAGGAAGAGCCTGAAGAACCTGCTGATACACGTACCAGTGGGCCTAAAGCTCTACAACGCTATAAAGAAACCGTTAAAGGTGCTGTCAAAGGTATTGCTCAAAGCAAGGAACTTAAAACCGTTGGTGAGCTTACACAAGCCACTGGTGCTGGTACTTATGACTTTGTACGTGATACAGCTGCTTTGGCTAACGTCAACCTTCCTAAGTACAGGAAGTTTGAAACTGAATACGCAGAAGCATCTCGTGAACTAGCTTCCTTTATTGTCCCTAGCCTTGTTCTTGGTGGAGCTGCTGGTGCCTTAGGTAAGGCAGCTAATGCCAAAGTTGCTTGGGGTATTGGACAAAGCAAGCTTGTACAACTGATTGGTAAAACAGGCGTTGATCTAGGTACTGGTGTATTTGTTGACTATGCAAACACTGGTTCTGGTGAAGGCGATAACCTGACAGGCACATTGAAGAAGAATTTGCCTGCTCAGTTCGGCTGGATCTCTGACAACATCGCAACCGTTGATGGTGACAGCCCTGACATTAAGCGTAACAAGTCCATCTATGAAGGTGTAGGGCTTGGTATGTTTACCGCCTTTGTTGAAGCAGCTTCCCTGCTTGCTAAAGGCTCTATTGGTAAGCGATTTATCACTAACTTTATCCCTGAAAGTGAAGGTAAAAACAAGCTATTTACAGAGCTTGAGGAACTTCACAAACGTGGTGAGGTTCCCGAAGACGTGTTTACTAATGCTGTCAAGCGTGTAGAAGATGCTATTGACGAAACTGGCGAATACATTGCATCTAAGGCTGGTGATCTAGATGAACTCTGGAAGCCTGGAGTTATTGACGATGTAGATATTGATGAGATGGGTACACGTTCTGTTGACCCTGATGGTGTACTTGGAGCTTCGGTAGATGCTGTACGTGTGCAGAAGAACTACAACACACGATATGGTCGTTTAGGTAGCATCGTTACTGAAGCAGCTAAAAAGTACGGACTAGAGATCAACAACCTCTCTAAGCGGCAAGTCGTCAAGATGGTGACTGATCGCTTGCGTCAAGGCGGCAAGTACTCTGCTGAGCTTGCTGATGGTCGGAAGATTCCATTTGAAGAGATTGATGCTGCTGGTACTCGACTAGCTGAAATCATCATCGATCCACAAATGGATACCGGCATGATCCGTGCCGTACTGGATGACTACAAGGACATGATTAATGACCTTGGTAAGACTGGAAAAGCACAGAAGCTTCTAGGTAAGGCTGGTTACAACGCTGCTATGAAAGCCATTAAGGGCTACATGGATGAGTACATCAACATGGATATGCAGAAGGCATCAGCTTATTTGCAGACTTCCTTTGCTGGTGAAGTAGCTGACCTATCTGAAGGTGCTCGCATAATGGAAGGCACTGAAGCAGTCGGCAGGGCTCAAGAAATGATCCTTGACCGTATGGAATACCTGATGGTCGAAAAGGGTCTGGCAGCTTACAACTGGGGTGCATCTCTGAACTTCCTGAACACTTGGAAGCGCTTCAGCAATAACCCTGAAATCCTTGCTAAGGCTGGTCAAAACGCTAAAGAGCAGACTGATGACGCACTGAAGAACATCATCAACCGTGCAAAGAACTCTGCTAACTCCCTGAGAGAGATTTCTAAGTCACGTCCTGAGTTCCTTGTGCCTCTACAGATGGCATGGGAATTCTCTGATGGCAACATTGATACCCTGTCTAAGCTGAACAACTATGTAAACAACAGCCTGGGAACGGTCAGCAAAGCCTTTATTGACGGCATGCCTGAGATTCCTAGTGTGATTGTTCAAGGTGCATGGGCCAATATTTATAACTCAGTTCTATCTGCATTCTCTACACCTATCAAAGCTTTTGCTGGTAACACTGTATTGATGCTGCAGAAACCCATCAGCGTCTTTGCTGGCGCTGCTATGGCACGAGACATGAAGACCTTGAGACGTGGTGCCTACCAATACATGGCTGTTGGTGACACATTCATGCGCTCATGGAAGCATATGACTGATGTGTTCCGTAAGGCCTCGCAGGATCCTACCTCTGTTGGTTACATCATGCGTGAAGAGCTGGTGTATAAGAACGAGGCTCAAATGGACATTCTCCATTCGTTCGCTCAATCAGCAGTGAAGCGTGGTGAAGATGGTCCGATGGTCCTCTACAACATGGCTGAGACCATGCAGGACATTGCCAACCATCCTTGGTTGAGGTTTGGAGCTAACGCTATGTCAGCTCTGGATGGCTTTACACGCGCTGCTTTAGCAAATGTTGAAGCTAGAGGACGTGTATATGACGCGATGATGCGTGGTGGTGAACGTGCAATGCTCAGTGCTGATGAAATCCGTTTAGCTGAGAAGAACGTTTACGAGAGCATGTTTGATAAAAATGGCATGATCACTGATAAAGCAGTTGATTACGCTAGCCGTGAAATTGCTCTCAACCTAGATACAGACAACGTTCGATCGTTGAGTGGCTTTATTAGCCGAGCACCCTTCCTTAAGCCCTTCCTGATGTTCCCGCGTACTGCGGACAACATGATTGGCATGGTCAATAAGTTCAGCCCTGTTTCTGTCTTTATCAAGGACTACAACAAGATTGCTATGCCTGGTCAGAACTTCTCTAGTGATGACATGATCCGTATTCTGACTGAACGTGGGTTACGCATTGACGGCAGCATTGAGCAGACATTTAGGACACTCCAAGCTGAAGTACGTGGTCGTAAAGCTATTGGTACTGCTGCAGTGCTAGGTGCTGCATTCATGTTTATGGGTGACAACCTTCACGGTAATGGTCACTTTGACAAAGAGCGTCAGAACTTCCGTCGTAAGAACAACTGGGCTCCCCGCAGCTTCCGTGCTTGGGATGGTAACTGGTACAGCTATGACTTCCTTGGTCCTATGGCTGACTTCATCTCTATCACTGCTGACATTATGGACAACATGGACACTATCGATCAAAACGATGGTGAAGCCATGCTTGGCAAGATGATGTTTGTGCTTGGTTCCAACCTTACAAATAAATCGTTTGTTGCTGGTCTAGAACCAATGGGTGACTTGTTTGCAGGCAACCCTGCAGCGCTTGCACGTTGGGGTTCTAGCTTCACTAGCTCCATGCTTCCTTTGTCTGGTCTGCGTAATGAGCTTGGAAGGTATCTCTCCCCTGAACTACGTGAAGTCGATCAAGAGCTTTGGCAACTGTTCCACAACCGTAACAAGTTTGTAGATGTAATCAACCCTGATGCTGGTCTTCCACAAGCATATGACTGGATGGATGGTACGCCTGTTGGTTATAGCGAATCCTTCTGGACACGTATGTGGAACGCTTCTATGCCTATGAAGGTATCTGAGGGTATTAGTCCTGAGAAACAATTCCTTATCGATATTGAGTATGACTCAATGCCGACATTTGCTAAGTCTAAAGGTGGTATTTCCTATACACCTGAAGAACGCTCTGAGCTATTCAAGCTTATGGGTCAGCAAGGGATCTTCAAGGATCGCATTAGGTCCATCATGAAGCGTGTTGACGCTAAGAAATTCAGAGAAGCACTTAAGACAGCCAGGGAAACTGGTGGACAGATTAACGAACGCGACTTCGCCAGGGTCTACTACGACATTGATATGGCGATGCGTCGTGCACAACAAGCAGCCGAACGTGATCTAAGTAATGCAGCTGAGATCCGTGAACTGCGTCGTAAGGAATCCATTAATAAAGTCGATGTCCGTAGAGGACAACAACCCACCTTTCCACTTACAAACCGCTAACCATGTAAGCAATGGCAACAACCCAAAATACATACACAGGTAATAATTCGACAACGGATTATTCATTTACATTTCCCTATATTAAAGAAGCAGATGTCAGGGTATCTCTTGACGCTGTAGATAAAACTCAAGACACTGACTACACGTTTGCCAACGCAACGACTATTTCTTTTGATACTGCACCTGGAACTGGCGTAGCTATCCGTATTTACCGTGAAACTGACACGGAAAATGCGGTAACTACGTTTTTTGCAGGTTCAGCTATCCGTGCACAGGACCTGAACGATAACACCAATCAGGTTCTGTACTCTGCACAGGAACGAGTCAATCGTGACCTAGATAAAACTGGGGACACGATGACAGGTGACCTGACAATGAACAACGCTAATGTTGTCTTTGAAGGTGCAACCGCTGATGATCATGAAACAACCCTGACTGTTACTGATCCAACTGCTGATCGGACAATTACCCTGCCTAACCAATCTGGCACGGTTCCTGTCTTGGCAGCTGCATCTAATACTCAGATTACTGCTACACCAGAAGAACTAAATACCCTTGATGGTATTACTTCTACGGTTGCAGAACTAAACATCATGGATGGTGTTACTGCTACTACAGCAGAGCTAAACACCATGGATGGGATTACAGCCACCACGGCTGAACTCAACCTGATGGATGGTGTCACTGCAACAACTGCAGAGATCAACTTTGTAGATGGTGTCACTTCAAACGTTCAGACCCAACTGGATGCAAAGCAACCTCTTGATGCAGAGCTGACTGAGCTTGCCACCATGAGTAGCGCTACAGCTTCTGCACTGGCAGACCTTACTGGTCCAGAGGTTCAGACTATTGATGGTGTCACTTCTACTACAGATGAGATAAATATTCTCGATGGTGTTACTGCTACTGCTGCTGAGATCAACATTCTAGATGGTGTCACCTCTACAGCTGCTGAACTGAATATCCTTGACGGGGTAACCGCAACCGCTGCTGAACTCAACACTCTTGATGGTGTCAACAGCACACTGACTGCTGCTGACCTAAACCAGCTTGATAGCAACACTCTTTCCAACAACATCACTGACTGGACTGGTACAACTACGTTCCCGTCATCTGCACAGGTCGATTCACGCATCACTGCACGTATTGATCCTATTGGTGGTTTTGAAGCTATTGCTGATGAAGACAGCTTCCCAGCTACTGCACCTCCTGAAGGCACCATTATCAGTATTGCTAACGCAGGTGGGATGGTTATTGGTGCTAGTGCATCAACTACTGATGCAACCCGTGCCGGTGGTACCGATACGGTAACCATCCAGAATATTCCTACCAATATGCAGAGCCAAACCATACAAGATGGTCTTGGTATGTTGGTTATTGCAACTAGTACTGCGCACACCTATGACTTCCACCGCGTTGTTGCTACTAATGCTGACGTTATTCAGCTGTCTAATGACATCAACGACTTCCAAGCTCGTTACCGTGTAGGCGCTTCTAACCCGACTACTAGCCTTGATGAGGGTGACCTGTTCTACAACACTGGTAGTGACACTCTTCTTGTTTATGATGGCAGTGAGTGGGGTGAAGTACAGTCAATTGGTGAATATTTCATTATTCCTGCAAACACGTTCCCGACTTGGAATGGCACTATTAATGACATTACCAGTATTGCTAATGCACCTGCTAATGCCTCACAAATCATTCTGTCTATTAACGGTGTAATTCAAGAGCCGAATGCAGGTACTGCACGTCCTACAGATGGCTTCTCACTTAACGGCGACACCATTCAACTATCTGATGCACCAGCTACTGGTTCAGAAGCTTGGGGTGTGATTATTGGTTCTACCGTCAACATTGGCGAACCTAGTGCTGACACAGTGGATGGCACTAAGATCGTTGATGACGCAGTTGATCAAGAGCATATTGCTGACAATGCAGTCCGTACTGCTCACATCCAAGATGATCAGGTAACTGCAGCTAAGCTTGCAGACTCAACGACTACTGATGCAGACCGTGCTGTAACTCGTAACCACATCCGTGATGATGCGATTGATGGTACCAAGATTGCTGATGATGCAATCAATTCCGAGCACTATGCAGACGGTTCTATTGACACCGCTCATATTGCAGACAATCAGATTACGACAGCCAAGCTAGGAGCAAACTCCGTTACTCGTGATGAAATCCTTGATGGTGAAGTAACTACCGCTAAACTTGCAGCCGGTATTACAGATCTTGTCAATGACACCAGCCCACAACTTGGTGGGAACCTGGATGTAAACGGTAATCAGATTGTCAGTGCATCTAACGGTGATATTTCAATCCAACCAAACGGTACTGGTACTGTCGAAGTTAAGCGTGCATCTAGTGCACTCAATACTTTGACCGATGCAGCAACTATTGCTGTTGACCTGT
>Ga0208767_1000876_pt1 | contig 24599 bp, 30 predicted proteins | sample VirMetDEL_Mar_21_FD_184514 | JGI IMG/M metagenome (GOLD analysis project Ga0208767, IMG submission 184514) | Aqueous microbial communities from the Delaware River and Bay under freshwater to marine salinity gradient to study organic matter... | ecosystem: Environmental > Aquatic > Marine >... | reverse complement strand
AAAAGAGCTGAATCAGAAGATGGTTCTTCTAACTCAACTTACATATCACCTAAAATATATTTTCCAGGAGTTAGTTAATGACTAGTTTTGCACAGGGTAAGCATGCTTTAGCGATATCAGATAGATCAGGTATGGCTTTTCCATATAATGAAATGGTTAGAGAATGGAATGGTGCATTGGTACATAACTCAGAGTACGAACCTAAACAACCACAACTACAACCTAAACCAACTAATGCAGATCCACAAGCTTTACAAAGAGCAAGACCTGCAAGAACAGAATTTCCAACAGAAGATTTTTTACCAGAAAATCCTTTTACAACTGCATCTAATACTACATTAAAAGTAGCTTTTCCATTTGGACAGTTACAGGTAAACGATCAAGTTACATTTAGAAATGTTAAACAAACTGTAGGTGGGGTTTTCATAGGATACATACAATTAAACGCTAGTTTAAATTTTGATATTAATAGTACACAAACTACAATAAGTTTAAAAGGATTAGCTGAAACTCAATTTCCGAGAAGCGGGTTTGTAGTTATTGAAAAAATAAATAGTGAAACCGGGTTATATGAAAATGAAGTTGTTGAATATACAGGAATGACAGGCGATGAACTAACTGGATGTATAAGAGGAACAAGTGCTCCTTATAGAGGGGTATCTCCAGAAAAAACTAAAGCAAGTGAACATCTTGCAACTGCAAAAGTTTTAGGTTCTTATAAAGTTGTTTCTTTAAATGAGACATCAGTTCCAAGTGTAGGTCAACCATCTACAACTACACAATTCGATGGTATAAATGTTACATTAAATAACGCTGCACCAAGCACAGAAACAGGGGGCGGTTTTCAGTGTACAATTGGACCCGTTAATGATAGAGCTTAATTATGTCAGGAGTTTCAATTTATACATACACAACTTTAAAACAAGCAATCAAAGATTATACTGAGGTTGACGATTCTGTATTTACGACAGCTATCTTAGATGGTTTTATAATGGCTGCTGAGTATAGAATTAATAATGAGTTACCTATGGACTCTGACAGATTTGTACAAGAAGGTACATTATCTACAGATAATAATACTATAAATGTACCAGCTGGTGCTTTGTTTATTAGAGGTATTGAAGTATTTAATTCAACAGCAAATACTACGGGTAATGGTAGTTGGTTAGAAAAAAAAGATCAGACATATTTATCTGAGTATACTGATAGATTAACTGGACCAGAAGGTGATTTAACTGCACAAGATGTAACTGGTTTTCCTAAGTATTATGCTATGTTTGGTGGTGCAACACTTAAAACAGATACGACATCTGGAGGGTTATATATAGCCCCTACACCAGACGCAGCTTATAAATTTAGAGTATATTATAATAAAATGCCTGTAGGACTTGGTTCTGGTAGTGATGGTAATTCCACTACATACATAAGTAATTACTTTCCACAAGGACTATTGTATGCTTGTTTAGTAGAAGCATTTGCATTCTTAAAAGGTCCAATGGAAATGTTGACACTGTACGAGAATAAGTATAAAACATCAATACAACAGTTTGCAGGAATGCAAATTGGGAGAAGAAGACGAGACGATTACACTGATGGAACAATCAGAATACCAGTCAAATCACCTTCACCCTAAACTAGGAGAAAAAAATTATGGCAATAACATCAGCAGTATGTAACAGTTTTAAAACAGAAGTTTTACAAGCTTTACATAATTTTACAGCATCGTCTGGAAACTCATTTAAATTAGCTTTATACACAAGTAGTGCTACTTTAAATAAATCAACTACAGCCTACAGTGATACAAACGAAATTTCTAACACATCGGGATCTGCTTATTCAGCTGGTGGAAAAGCACTTACAAGTGTTACTCCTGCTTTATCTACAGACACTGCGTGTTGTGACTTTGCAGATATAAGTTTTACTTCTGCTTCATTTACAGCTAACGGTTGTTTAATATATAACGATACAAATGCTGATAGAGCAGTTTGCGCAATTGCATTTGGTGGAGACAAAACTGTATCAAGTGGAACTTTCACAATTCAATTTCCAACAGCAGACGCATCAAACGCAATCCTTCGTATAGCATAGGGAGGTAATCCTTATGGCATCTATTTGGGGTGGCGATAATCCTTCAGTAGCATGGAACGAAAATTCTTGGCAATCTAATACTTTAACCGTTTCTTTAACCGGTGTACAATCAACATCATCAACAGGTTCTTTAGAAGCTTTTAACGAAGAAGGTTGGGGTAGACAAGAATGGGGTAATTCTGGTTGGGGTGTAGACTATTCAGTTCTACCAACAGGATTAAGTGCAACTTCTAGTGTTGGAAGCGTTTTAGCTTCTCAAATTATTACCACAGAATTAACGGGAGTAAGTGCTACATCTTTGGTAGGATCACTAAATTTAGATTTAACTTCTGTTGTATCACCAACAGGTTTACAAGCACAGACAGAACTTGGAGATTTTGATAACGCCGGTACATTAGTTGGTTGGGGTAGAAACGGTTGGGGTGAAGAACCTTATGGTGATTCATTTAATAAACTTATTCAACCAGCCGGATTAAGTATAACTTCTAGTGTTGGTGCTTTAACACCAGCTGATGTAGTTGGATTAACAGGTGTGGCCGCAACATCATCGGTTGGGTCTATTTCTCCTGCAGATGTTATGGGACTTACAGGAGTATCTGCAACTACAAATGTAGGATCAATAGTTCCTGCTATAAGTGTTCCATTGACAGGAGTAAGTTTAAATTCTAATGTTGGTGCTATAACACCTGCGGATGTTGTGGGATTAACAGGACAGTCTTTAACTTCTAATGTTGGAGATGTAGAAATAGTTGAAATATTAATACTTAATATAACGGGAGTATCATCAACTACAAGTACGGGATCTATTATTCCTGAGATAGGTGTTCCTTTAACCGGTGTTTCTACAACGTCTGCAACCGGTACAATTACGCCAGAAGATGTTATGGGATTAACTGGACAACAGTCAATATCTAGTGTAGGAGAGCTTATTGTATTAAGTTTTGAAAATGTTAATATTGTAGGAAATACTAATTATTCTGATGTTGACGTTGTAGGCGAAACATCGTATACAGATGTAACACATGTAGCTTAGGAGAACAAAATTATGGCATCAACTTTTACAGATCTTGGTTTAGAATTAATGGCAACCGGCGAAAACGCTGGTACTTGGGGAACAAAAACTAACGCAAATTTAAGTCTTATTGAACAACTGACTGGTGGTGTTTTAAGTTTAGCAATTGCTGGATCAGGAACTACAGCTTTAGATATAGACAATGGTGCTTTAACAGGTACGGCTCAACAAAGAGTTATAGAATTTACAGGTGCTCTTACAGGATCAAGAATTATAACTTTTCCTCTTCTTACAGAAACTTTTTACATTATTAAAAACGGAACCACTAATGCAGAAACATTACAATTAAAAGCAGCATCTGGTTCAGGTGCAACAGTTACTTTTGCAGCAGATAACAAAGGATACAAACTTATTTATCTTGATGGTGTTGCAACAAACACTGGAGTTTTTGAAGCTGTACTAGGTGGCACTGGTGATGTGACTCTTACAGGTACACAGACTTTAACTAACAAAACTTTAACCGCTCCTAAAATAGGTACTTCTATTTTAGATACAAACGGTAATGAATTATTATTATTAACAGCTACAGGTTCAGCAGTTAACGAACTTACATTAGCTAACGCTGCTTCAGGAAATGCACCTAGTATTACGGCTTCTGGAGAAACTAACGTGAGTCTTAATCTAGTTTCAAAAGGAACAGGTCAAGTTCAAATTAATGGTAATACAGCATCAACAGTCGGAAAAGCTATTGCAATGGCATTAGTTTTCGGATAAAAGATTAACAGGAGAAAATAAATTATGGCAAACCCAAATCTAGTAAATGTAACATCGATCACAGGTGAATCGGTACAAGCAACATTAGACACTACTCTAACTACAGAGATTTTAGCGGCTGCTTCAGATACACTTGTAAAAATTAATAGTATTATAGTGGCAAACATTGACGGATCATCGGCAGCAGATGCTTCAGTTTTTATAACTAAATCCGGTGGATCACCGATAGCAATTGCAAGCACAATTTCTGTACCAGCAGATGCTACACTTGTTGTAGTAGATAAAAACACAGCTTTATATCTTGAAGAAGGTGATAACTTAGAAGCTGGCGCAAGTGCTAATGGCGACTTGACTATCACTGTCAACTTTGAAATATTAAACGACGCGTAGGGAGGTAATTATTTATGACAAAAATAATAAAATCAGCAAAAGGCACTTATACAACCGCAGACATAACAGTAGATGGCTCAGGAAGAGTTATCAGTGCTGCATCTGGATCAGGAGGAGCAGCAGGAAATTTAGTTGGGACTTTTGGTAGTGTTGGACCTTCTTCAGGAAATTATACAGCATCACCCGGTGCTAATTTTATAGTTGCTTATGTAGCTGGCGGCGGCGGAGGTGGCGGAAGAAGTCCGGGAAGTGTTAATGGAGGTGCTGGAGGATTTGGAGTTTATGCAACACCCATATCACAACCATACACAAAAGCTTATTCAGTAGGAACTAGAGGAAATGGCCAACAAGGACAAGGTAGTAGTGGAAATGCTGGAGGAGCAACTAATTTTGGAAGCCCTGTAACTGTAGCTGCAAATGGCGGTGCCGGTGGTGGTGGACCAGGAGGTAGTGCTGGAGCACAAGGAACTGTTAATGGTTCTACAAAAGATTTAACAAATGTAGGTGATTCTTCTAAAGGAAATATTATGAATCAAAGTTTAAGAAAACAAATGGGATTCAGTCATATGTCAACTTCTCCTAGTAATTTTAATGCAGTAAATGGAAATATTTCTTTGTCACAAGGAGGACCAGTTGCTAATATTGGTTCTGAAGGTGGTGAAGATGGAGGTTTCGGGTTTTTATACATCTACGAAAATATAGGGTCTTAATTATGGCTAAAATAGTAATGACAAGCGTAGAAGATGGTGGAGTGTACAAAGCATTCTTTACTCAAGAGGAGCTTGATGGTGCTACTAGAATTAATCAATCGCAATACACTATTGTTGATTTACCAGACGCTGATTTAATAAAAATTCACAACGAAAAAGCTGCTTTTAAAGTAACTGACGGAGTTCTAGGAGTTATTGATATTTCACCTGTTCATAATAAAGAAACTTATTCAGAAGCAAGAGAGAGAATAATAACTTCTTTTGATGCATTAAAAGAAGGTAATTTTAAAAATACTGTTTCTTCTTTTATGGATATAGTTAATGGTATTGATATAGATTCTTTAACTATTAATCCTTCCGTGTCTTTTGCAGAACACGTAAAATCAATTAGCTCTAACGTTTATTACGACTACTTGCAATTAGCTTAATTTTTGATATAATACTTTCAAAATGTATGAAAGGTTTATGAAAGATTTATGCAAAATTTTATTGTTGTAGAGGATTTTTATTCCAGAGAAAACTTTGGTTTAATGTCTAATTTTCAAAGAACATGTAACATGAAAGGTTTACAAGTTCCTCAAAATATTTATTATCCATCAAGGCTAGACGCATACCCTACTTGGGAATCTAATTGTTTTGAAAAAAATGAATTAGAATATAAAATTACAGAAAATGCAATTTTAGAAAACACAAAATTTAAAATAAGTAAAATGCAATCTTTGTTTAGAAAAGTATTAACTTCTGAATTATTAAAATCACCCTACAAAGATAGAAATGAATCGTTAGTTCACCAAGATTCTAATAACTACGATTGGGCAGGAGTTGTGTATTTTGACAGTTTTAGCATTGAAGATGGAACTAGACTATATTCTTATGCTGATCAAATAAAACCAGATGTTATTGTAGGATCTAAACCAAATAGATGTATATTATTTAAATCCCATTTGTTTCATTCTGCCGGTATAGATTGGAACAAAGACTCGCGAACAGTGCAAATTTTTTTTGTGGAGACAGATAAAAATGTTTGAAAATATAATTCAATTTAGTGCTCATGAAATATATGTAAATTTAAAAGATGAGTATCCTATACCTGCAAAAAATAATTTACCTGAATGGTTTAAAAAGTTAAACCATGATTGGCAAAACAAAACTGTAAAAGGTTGTATGCCTTTTTTAGATTCTATGTCAGCGGGCTATATTTTAAAAACCCCACAAGATTTTTATATAAATCATAATTTTACTGATGAAGAAGGTAATAAAGATACAACTTTTGCTTGTCCCATGAGCGAGGAAACAAGCACGTTAGACCTTCATTTTGTTAATTTAAATAAACAACAATCAGAACACCACGGTATAAATCAAGTCAAAGGCAGTCCTCATTTAGAAAAAAATAATAATCAAGGTGTTTTAAAGTTCTTGAATCCTTGGAAAATAAAAACACCCGCAGGATATTCTTGTTTGTTTGTTCCTCCATTAAATAATTCTGATGACAGGTTTAGTATAATTCCTGCAATTGTAGACACGGATTCTTATGAAAGAGAAGTTAATTTTCCTTTTATAATTAATGGGGATAAATATAAAACTTTAGAAACTACAATTAAAAAAGGAACACCATATGTACAGGTTATTCCTTTTAAAAGAGAAAATTGGAAAATGAAAATAAAATCAAAAAAAACTAAAGATATTGTTAAAGAAGGATTTGGTTTTTCATTAAAATTTTTACATAGATACAAAAATTTAAATTGGCATAAAAAATCATGGAAGTAGATAATTTTGTTAGAGTATATAATGCAGTAGATAAAAAAATAATCTCAAAATTTTTATTGTACACTAGAAAAACTAAAGAGTTTGAAGACGCTCCTATCGAAACATCTGATGGAACTGTGGTTGATACTAAAATACGAGATGTTAAAACACTGTGGTTAAGTGATGACAACGTAAGTTTAACTAATGTTCATTGGTATAATTATTTTAATAATTGTTTTATACAACACATAGAAAAATATAAAAAGGATACTAACTCAGAATATATGCATTATCACAATAATTTTGAAATGAATGTTTTAAAATACAATAAAGATAATTTTTATACTTGGCATACTGATCATAGTTTTAAAACACCACGAACTATGAGCTCTATATTATTATGTAATGATAGTTATAAAGGTGGGGAAATAGTTTTTAAATTACCTAATGAAAAAGAATTTTCAGTTGAATGTGGTGTAGGTGATTTACTTTTATTTCCAAGTAATTTTATGTTTGCTCATTGTGTAAAACCTGTCACAGAAGGAGAAAGAATAACTGTTGTAGGATGGATAGTTTAATGAAACACAACGTACTACCTTTATTTTCACAACCTTTATTTACTACAGAAACTAAACTAGATAATGATGAATTAAATTTTATAGAAACAGAACTTAAAAAAGAAAAAATAAGCCATAGTGAAATAAATAAATTAAGTGAAGACCCTATTAAAAATAAATTTCATACGGGTTTAGAAAATATATTGCAAAAAGATCAATATAAAAATTTAAAAAAAGTAATAATAGATTCAATTAAATTATTTAATGATTCTTATTTAAGGTATGACACTAATTTTGTTATAATTAAATCTTGGGTTGCTTCTTCTCCTTTTGATAGTAGCTGTGAAATTCATAGGCATAATAATTCTTTTTTAAGTGGTGTCATTTATATAAAAGCAAACGAGAATAGTGGTGACATAGAATTTGAAAATTTTAACCATAGAGATATTTTAATTTATCCAAGAAATGATAATACTTTATATAATGTAGAACGCTATTGGGTAAAACCTAAACCAGGCTTGTTGTTATTGTTTCCAAGTAATATGTATCATAGAGTCCATAAAAATAAATCAGGAGAAGATAGGGTATCGGTATCATTTGATATTATGCCTACATACTTTATAAATAAATTTAAAAATGAAACACAAATTAATTAAAAATTTTTTAACTAAAGAAGAGATAAATATTTTAACTGACTATTGTAGAATATTACATAGACAAAATAAAACAAGATTCGATAATCAAAACAGTAATGGTGATTCTAGCTTTTATGCAGATCCTTTAATGGAATCCTTGATGTTAAACAAACGAATTTTAGTTGAAAAACATAGTAAGTTAAAACTGTTACCGACGTATTCATATTTCAGAGTGTACACCTATAAGTCTGACTTACCTAAACACAAGGACAGGCCTTCTTGTGAAATAAGTGTTTCAGTACATATAAATTCAGATGAGACTCCTTGGGAAATATTTGTTGGAAATAAAAAATACAAAACTGTTCCTGGAGATGCTGTCCTTTATAGGGGTTGTGATTTTGAACATTGGAGAAAACCATTTGAAGGAGATTGGCATGCTCAAACATTTTTACATTACGTAAATTTAAATGGACCTAATAAACATTTTTATATGGATCAAAGAAGAATGTGGGGAGATGTTAAATGAGTTTTTTAGAAACTCTTTTTTGTGATTGTCTTTATCATTCAGAAGTATCTAATATTAAAATTAAAAAAGAATTATTAACAATAATATTAAACATTGAAAAAAATAAAAACTCAGACAATAAAACTAATATTGGAGGGTTTCAAAAAGAATTAGAATGCAGGGAATTATTTTTAAATTTAATCTCAGATGAGATTAAAAAATATAAATCTTTGTTAAATTTTAACAGAGAATTAAAACTAGATAATTTTTGGTGCAATATAAATTATAAAAATAACTATAACTTATCTCACATTCATCCCAAGACTTATTTTTCTGGTGTGTATTATTTAAAAGTACCAAAAAATTCTGGTCAAATAGTTTTTACTAATCCCAACATATTTCTTAGAATGCATCCAGAATTAGAATCAGCTTGTAACAATCCTAATTTTAATGTATGCAGAGAAGTAAATCCCAAAGAGGATCTATTACTTATGTTTCCATCTTATTTAATGCACGAAGTTGAAAAAAATAATTCTGATGATAAAAGAATATCAATATCTTTTAATTTAATATTATGAATCAAATAAATATATTTACCAACTCTTTGTTTTTTACAGATCAAAAAGACATAGAGTTTAAAGAACAAGTTAACAAAACAAAAACTGTAGACAAAGTTAAATTTAAAAAAATTATTAAAAAATTTGTAGATAACTTAACAAAAAATTATAACATAAGCTCTGACATAGTTTCTATAGATAATATTCAATATGTTGAAGATTTAAAAAATGAAACAAACTTAAAAATTGTTAAAGAAAATGTTTTATTTCAAGGGTTATACATGTTAGACGTGGCTGAAGATTGCGGATTAATTTATTTTGAAAAAGAAGCTGAAATATTAGCCACCCACACTGACTTCATTAACAAATTTAATTTTATAGCTAGGGAAAATACTATTGTGTCAATTCCATATAGTATAGATTTTACTATGGAAAAAAATAACTCTGATCAAAAAAGAAAATATATTTATTTTACTTTAAATCTTTAGTAAAACATTTAAATTAAAACGCACAGCATCTTGATAAGGAGGGTTACCTTTATGCTCAATCATACTTTTATAGATTTTTGCCTGTCCCATTTTATCTTGATAAAATATGTTGTTAACAAAAGTTCCGCCATCGGTTGTGTGTGGGTTATATAAAATACTTAAGTAGTCTTCTGTGTATTCATCTTTATGAAAGTCAGTATGGTCTTTTGGAAAATACATGTTCCATAAAAACCTTTTTATTTTATAGTTATCTATGTTTAATTTTTCACATATTTTTTTTGTTATTTTGTAGGCTTCCTTGTTTAATGGTGAATCAAAAGGTTTGCCATCTTCCATTGTTGCAACACTAAAACCACCGCTTTTTCCAGAAAATAACGGTGACATTACATTACTATAATCTCTACATTTAGTTAGATACCATTGGTGATAACAAAGTTTATTTAACAAAGCTAAATTTTCTTCGTTAGTCAGTACGTTTTCTATTAAAGTAACTTCTTTTTTAATACACATATTTAATTGTCCTTTCTTTTAATAAATCCTCTCTAATATCTTTTACATCAAAATTAAATGAAATAATACTCCGTCTTTTATTTTCTTTATTTACTCCAGATCTGTGTATTACATGAGATGGAAAAATAATAAAGTCTCCTTCTATAACTCTTAATGAAATAGCTTTATCTAAATCAAGAGGATCTAATAGTTGAGTATATTGATGGTTATCAAATTCTAGATAATAGACTCCAGTAAAATTATTGGCATGAACATGCCAACCATGAGTACCTTCTTTGCCATACTGTTGAAACCATAGATCATTTATTTTAATTGACTTAAAACCTATGTCATAGGTCATTTTTAATAGCTGGTTTTGTATATCTTTAAGACAGTATTTAACCCATGGTCTGTTAAAATTAGAGGCTTTGTTCCAATCTAATTTGTGAAAAACATCTTTAAATTTTTCTTTGTCTAATTTAATTTTTGATTGATCAATTAAAGATAATAGGTTATCTTTGATATTTAAATGATTATTAAAGTGCGCTTTTAAAAGCGGAGTTCCTATGGAAAGATTCATAAAAACATGTATTATAGGTTTTTTTAAAAAATTGTATACTGTAAATTTAAGTGATAAATAGATAATATGCTACAAAAATTAGGTTTTGCACCAGGGTTTAACAAACAGGTCACAGAAACAGGGGCCGAAGGTCAATGGTTTGATGGTGACTTTGTTCGTTTTAGATATGGCAGCCCGGAAAAAATAGGGGGTTGGTCTCAATTAGGTGATGATAAATTAACAGGTGTTGCAAGAGCAATACATCACTGGGATGATAATGCTGGCGTTAAATATGCAGCAATAGGCACTAGTAGTATTCTATATGTTTTTTCAGGAGGTGTGTATTATGATATACACCCTATTAGAGCTACCTTAACCGGTGCTAATTTTACAAGCACATCAAGTTCGACAACTGTTACGATAACTTGTACCGGCAATCATGGCTTGTTTCAAAATGATATCGTAATGTTTGATGCAGTTTCAGGATTAAGTGGTTCCACATTTACCAACGCTACGTTTGAAGATAAAAAATTTATGGTTACCTCTGTAGTTAGCGGTACAATTTTTACAATTACAATGGCTGCCCAGGAAACGGGGACACCGGTTACAAACGCAGGATCAACTTCTATACTATGTTATTATACTGTTGGACCAGCTCAACAATTAGGTGGTTTTGGTTGGGGTACAGGTTTATTTGGTGGTACAGTTTTAGGCGCAGCAACTACAACACTAGCTTCTACTATTAATGATGCTGTAACTGTTATTCCTTTAACAGATTCGTCAGCATTTCCGTCTTCAGGTACGATACAAATAGGGACTGAATTTATTTCTTTTACAAACAATAATACTACCACGAATACTTTAAGCGGTGGGGCTAGAGAGGTTAATGGAACTACAGCAGCCACACATTCTTCAGGAGCTACAGTTACAAATATAACTTCATACGCAGGTTGGGGTAGTGCATCTTCTACTGACTTTACTATTGATCCTGGTTTATGGGTATTAGATAATTTTGGTACAAAACTTATTGCACTTATTTATAATGGCAAATGTTTTGAATGGGATGCAGCAGCTCCTGGTGCAACAGGAAACAGAGCAACCGTATTACCTAATGCACCAACAGCGTCACGTCATGTATTAGTTTCAACTCCTGACAGACATTTAGTATTTTTTGGAACAGAGACAACTGTTGGGGACCCTACTACTCAAGACGATATGTTTATAAGATTTTCGGACCAAGAAAGTATTGATCAAACAGATTCATACACCGTACGAGCTGAAAATACTGCAGGTACGCAAAGAATTGCTGATGGTTCTAAAATTATGGGAGCTATTAAAGGTAGAGATGCAATCTACGTTTGGACCGATACTGCATTGTTCTTAATGAAATTTGTAGGACAACCTTTTACTTTCTCCTTTGAACAGGTGGGGACTAACTGTGGATTATTTGGCAAAAATGCGTGTGTGGAAGTAGATGGTTCTGCTTATTGGATGTCAGAAAATGGCTTCTTTACTTACGATGGTCAGTTAAAATCTATGTATTGTCTTGTAGAGGATTTTGTTTACGACAGTGTCAATGATACCTCTAGAGATTTAATTAACTGTGGACTAAACAATTTGTTTGGAGAGATAAACTGGTTTTATCCTAGTGAAAATTCCGATGAAGTCGATAGAGCAGTGACCTATAATTATTTAGATTCTTCTGCTCAACGTCAAATATGGACAACAAGTACTTTAGCTAGAACTGCATGGCAAGATTCTGCCGTGTTTAATAGGCCACACGCTACATATTATGGATCAAACGATAATGCTTCTTTTGATGTTACTGGTAATACACAAGGTAGTACGATATACTATAACCAGGAAACAGGGACTGACCAAGTAAATGCAGGTAACATTGCTACAGCAATACCAGCTTTTATAGAATCAGGAGACTTTGATATTACACAAAGAAGAAGTAGTACCGGACAAGTTGTTGGTACACCGGATCTTAGAGGTGACGGAGAATATATTATGAGAATAAGTAGATTTATACCTGACTTTATTACACAAACTGGTGACACTAAAGTTACTTTTACAACAAGAGCTTATCCTAATAGCACACCAGCAACAAAAGAATTTACAATTAACTCATCTAAAACTTTTCAGAGCACAAGAATAAGAGCAAGATCTGTTGCATTAAAAATTTCTAACACAGCAGTTAATCAAGATTGGAAACTAGGTACGTTTAGATTAGACATTGCACCAGGAGGACTAAGATAATGGACACAGAATATTTTAATGAATATATGCAAAGCCCTGCTTTACAAGCTAAGTATGGATCTGTTGGTGCTTATGTTAATTTTAAAAAATCTCAAGAACCTTATTCAATGAAGACTCAATTTACAAATGATTTAAATGATATTAAAGCTTTACCTAAAAGATTTACAGATGGTATCACCGGAGCAAGTAGTTATATTAATGATAAATTTACAAATTTTAAAGAAGGGGTAGGAAATTTTAAAAATACAATTGGAGAGGGGATTAAAGGTATATTTGATAACTCTTTGTTAATGAAATTTGCAGCTGGAAACAATGCACTAAACCCTAACGCAGCAAATTATAATCCTGACCTTCAAAGTCAAATAGATTTTTTAAAAAACCAAGGAATGTATGGTAAAGATAGTATTAGTAATTTACCTAAAATTACAAGTGGTGTTTTAGCCGGTAAAAATTTACAATCTTTATTTGGAACAAATGATTTAACTGACATGTATGCGAATCAAGTAGATAAATATCAAAATACTTATGATAACTTAGGTAAGAATTTTAGTAGCTTAGATGAGGAAGAATTAGAATTTAAAAAACAAAATTATTTTAGTAAATTTTTACAACCTGCTATAATGGAAAGGCAGCTTAACTTTGATAGACAAAATACAATTAATGACGCTCAAGGTTATGATGCAACAGGTAGAGGAAGAGCGTTTGATTATGCTGGAAGAGATAATGAATATGGCACACACCGTTCTACTATAACTAATAAAAATGCTCAAATTAATCAGGACGCAGGAAGGAGAGGTTATGCTAATCTTGGAACTCACACGGCAACTAACACAGCTCAAGAAGCCCAAGACTATCAAGATAGAGGAAGAGGTCAACGGTTTGAAAAAGGTGGTAGAGTTGGATATTTCTTCGGCGGTCTAGCTGCAAGAGGAATGAAAAGATAATGGCAAAAATTGTACAATCATTAACTAGAGCAGCAAAAGAATACGAGCAAACTAATATGCAATCATTGGTCAGGGATCTTGATGGTATTATTACAAAATTAAATTCTTCGTTTCAGGAAGAAGTAAAACAGGAGATAGAAGCTAAGAGTTTCTTTTTAGAATAATGGCAGTAGTAAACCAATACAAATTTGTAGGTAAAGACAATGACACTACGGGAAATGCATTAACTGTTTTTTCAACAGGCAAACCTGGTGTCAATGAAACTATAATTATTAAATCTATATTAGTTACATCTGCTGGTACACCTGTTGTCACTGTTACAAATAATAGTATCACAGCTATTAAATCAGTAGCATTGACGGCTAATGTTACAAAAGAATTATTAACTCAACCGATGATAGTAGAAGGTGGATCTGCTTTTACTATACAATCAAGCACTACAGATTCATTTGATTTTGCAATTAGTTTTTTAAACATATTAAAGGAGAAAATAGACTAATGAAAGTATATGAAGCTAAAGTAGAAGAAACGTACAGACACCTCGAGACTGGTGAAGTTTTTAAGACAAGAAAAGACTGGGAAGCTAAAGGTTTTAAGGCAGAAGAGATGGCACAGGACGTAAAAGTTATCATGCCGGCTCTTGATTTGTTTAGTAAAACCAAGTAGAACAGATAAACTAGGATTAAATTATGGCAATTTCAAATATGCAACAACCAAGACAGATGTACGGATTAGGCAGCTTTGTAAAGAAAGCTTTCCGTGGCGTTAAGAAAATTGCTAAAAGTCCACTAGGTAAGATGGCTATAATGGCTGGTCTAGGTAGCATACCTTTTGGGGCATCAGGTGCTAGTTTGTTTGGTAGACTAGGTGGAGCATTATCTGGGACTGCTGGGACGGGGTTTTTAAAATCCCAAGCTGCAGGAGGTGCAAGTTTAAAAGGTGGTATGTTTTCAAACCTGCTTGGTAAATTTAACAAGTTAGGTACAGGTCAAAAAATATTTGCTGGTCTAGGTGCAACAGCAGTTGCTTCTCCATTTATATCTAAAATGTTTGGTACACCTGAAATAGAAGAAGAAATAGATGAAGATTACATTCCTCCTTACATGGCATATCAAATGTCAAAAAACCAAGATCCTTACATGAATTTTTTACCACCTGAAGCAAGTGCGCAGTCTGGTTATTACACTCCACAACTTGCAGCTAATGGTGGAAGAATTGGTTATGCAGGTGGTGGTAGTTATTTAGATGACGAAGAAGAAATAAATTTAAACAAACCTAACATGATGCGGAGAGGTTATGCTAATGGTGAGATGGTCGAAGAATCTATGACTGAAGAAGTACAATTACCAGACGAAGCAGAACAAATGTTACAAGTAGAGTATCAAAAATATATAGAAGGTGGCGGACAGTTACCTTACCCAGAATTTAAAAAATTAGTACTACAACAAATGCAACAGGAAAGAGAAACTCCTGATGAAACTATGGTAGCTGAAACAGAAACTGTTGAAGCTGCACCTACGGCTATGATGGCTGGCGGTGGTTTAACAAGTGTTCCAGGTTACGGAACTCCTGCAGGTACAAATAAATTTGGTTATCCTAGCGGTGGTGTAAGAGTAGGTGCAGAAGAAGGTGGACTTATGGACCTTGGTGGTATGGAAAAAGATTATAGAGCTGAAGGTGGGTTTGTACCTATTGGAGCTAAAGAAAAAGCAGATGACGTACCGGCTAGATTAAGTGTAAATGAATTTGTATTTACTGCAGATGCTGTTAGAAATGCAGGCGGTGGAGATATAGATAAAGGCGCAGAAGTTATGGAAAATATGATGAACCATTTAGAAAATGGTGGACAAGTTTCAGAAGAGTCCCAAGGTGGAGAAGGGGCTCAAGCTATGTATGATCAACAACAAATGTTACAATCGAGGATGGGATAATGGCAACACCAGATTTTTTACAAGATTACGCAAAAGATTACGCAGCACAAGCTAAAGGTGCATACAGTGTACCAATAGATACAACACAATTTACTGGTAGACAGTTTGTTGCCGGAGAAGATCCATTACAAACACAAGCTATTGGAATTGCACAAGGTGGTGTTGGCGCATACAAAGATTATTTAACTGCAGCACAACAAGCACAAACTGATGCTTCAACTACATTAGGTGGACTAGGTGCTATGCAAGCAGGTGCTCAAGGTTTTCAAACAGCACAAGCAGGAGCAACAGGTGCTAATGCTTACCAACCTTTCATGTCGCCTTATCAACAACAAGTTATTGATGCAACATTATCAGAGTTTGATAAATCAAGATTAAGTGGCCAACAAAATATTAGAGACGCGGCAGTTAGTTCTGGAAACTTTGGTGGTGGTAGAGAAGGTGCAATGATGGGTCAATACAATGCAGACTCACTAGCAGATAGATCTGCACTACAAGCTTCAATGTTAAACCAAGGATTTACTCAAGCTAATCAATTAGCACAACAAAATTTCCAAAACCAAGGACAATTATTTGGTAACCAAGGACAACTAATGCAAAATCAATTAGGTATTGCAAATGCCCAAGCGGGTCTAGGTCAAGCACAACTAGGTCTATCTAACTTTGAAAGATCAGGACTAGGTGCAGACGTTGGGGCACTTGGACAATTGGGATCTTTAAGACAAGGTTTAACACAAGCTCAAATGACAGCAGACCAACAAGCAGCACAAACAAAAGCTTACGAACCGTATGGAAGACTATCACAATATGGTCAAGGTTTAACTGGTCTATCTGGTGGAGTTGCTTCACAACAGTATGCACCTCAACAAGAAATAAGCCCTATGTCTCAAGCAGTTGGAACAGCTCTTGGAGTTGGTGGACTGTATGGTAAAATCTTCGGCTTTCCAGGGAGCGCATAATGAAAATTTTAAATAGACCTATGTTCAGAATGGGTGGCCCTATAAAAGAAGGAATCATGAATGGTATTCAAGAACCAAGAAGAATAGGTTATGCTGTTAAAGGAACAGTTAGTGCAGCAGATCAAGCAAAAGCTTTTGAAAATATATTTACAACACCACAGGTTACACAAGAACAAGTAACTCAATTTGCAAACCCACCTTATAGAGAAAATTTTTTACAATTAAATAAACCTTACATGAAAAAAACTGTAACAAAACCCACTGATTTACGAACAAAAAGTAATTATTCAACAATGACTGATGACACAGAAGTCCCAGTATTTCCTTACGAAAAAATTCCTAAATATATCCCAAATCCAGATGATCCAAATGGGGTTACTATAATGAACCCAGAGTACAAAGAAAATAAAACTTTTTTAAGTGATATTATTGGTGGGCCTTATAGACAAAAAAAAGATGTTTCTTCTAATATTGAAACAGGAAAAGCATCGGGAACAGATATGCCACCAATGTTAGATCAATCAGGAAAAATGGGTGCGACAACTATAGATCAAATTATTAAAGACAGAGGTAAAGTTGACGACACTCCATTAACTAAAAAAGAAAGAACTAATAACATATTAGAAATGTTAGGTTATGACAAAGCTAAGAAAAATGCATTGTATGATGCAATGATTAATGCAGGTCAAAGAATTTCTAGAACAGGCTTGGGTGCGGACAACTTAGTGTCAGATATAATTCAAGATACAAGTACAGTTTATGACAAACCAGAGAAACTAAGAGAAGCAGCTAACTTAATGGATGTTCAACAACAATTAAAACTAGATCAAATTAGTGCTAGTAAAACTGGTGGAGCTACTAAACAAAGCTATGATTTTTTTATTGAACAAGGTTATTCAAAAGAAGTTGCGGAAAGAAAAGCAAGAAATCTTCCAACAACAATTAGTGAATACTTTACTGCATCTAAAGCTTCTACAGACACGGGTAAATTATATGATGCAACTAGAGCCGCAACTGAAGAAGGGGTTTTTGGTAACGTAGAATACAAAGGTAAAATTGATAGCACTAAACACAAAAAATTATCTGAATTTTTAAGTTCTGAAGAACTTAAATCAAAAGGTGATGGTGTATATAATATTTTAGGTGAAGCCGTTATAATTGTTGATGGTCAAGTTAAATCAAGACAGGTTATACAACCTAAAGTAGATAAAAAAGGTTGGTTTGATTAACCTATAGGAGATATTAAATGGCCGAAGATAACAATCAAGTAGGCACGATTGAATCAGTCCTATCAGGGATTGTTTCCGGTGCCATTGCAATACCAAAAGGTTTATTCTCACTGGGTGCTACACTCATAGACCTGGGAGCAGGGACCGACAAAGCTGCGGAAGTAGAGCAATGGTTTGATGACCTTACAGAATTTGATGAGAAAGCAGAAGCCACAGCGGCTGGAAAAATTACAGAGCTACTAGTTAATATTGGTATTCCAGGTGGATACGGTTTTAGTTTAGGTAGTAAACTTGCAGGCAAAGCTATGCAAGCTGGTAAGACAGGTACATTATTAAAAGCAAACAGTCCTAAACTAGCAGGTGTGTTAGATAATATGAAAGCTAGTCAGAGTGCTGCTAAACTTACAGCAGGTGCGTTGACTGGTGGTGTAGCTGAAGGTGTCTTTGTTGGAGATGTAAAAGATGCAGGTACATTAGCATTTGATTTAGATGAAGAAGATGATCCGGGCAGAGAGTTATTAAATAGAGTTAAGTTTGGTACAGAGGGTGCATTGTTTACAGGAATTATTGGTGGTGTTGGTAGAGGCATTAAAAAACTTGCTAACAGAAATAAAGATTTAGATATTAATAATAATAAATTAGATAGATGGATTGACAAAGCAGCCGGTAAACTTAGGTCCAGAGGTGACAAGACTCAAGAATTTTTTGATGAAGAAAGATTATCAATTGGATTAAGAGCAGCTGATGCTTCTGCTGCTAGAAATATTTCTAGAGATATTGATGTTGACATAGACAAAATGTTTTCACCTATGAGTACGATCTTTAATAAACAAAACGCAAAGAACAGACAGCTATTTTTAAATGATGTTAATGAATTATTAATGTCAGGTAATCCTTCTATTGGTTCAAAAGGTGAAGTTAAATTTGGTGCATTAGATAAAACAAAACTATCAAAATTATCAGAAAAAATTAAACGATACACAAAGAATGCTGACGAGGCTTCCGAAGTAGAGATAAATATCTCAGGTAGTCTATCTAACATTAGAACTAAATGGGCTAATTTGTTTTCTCAAATAGGTGGTAAGTTAGATAAGTCTGAGTTAGCAGAATTCAAACAATTGTTTGGTGGTAAATTTAAAAATTACCTTGGTTCAACTTATGATATATTTCAAAACAAATCTTTATTACCTTGGATGAGTTACACACCTACAGCTGAAGCAGTAAGTAAAACTAGAGCAGTGTTAATACAAAGTGCTAAAGATGCAGGAAGAGAATTATCGGGTCAAGAAGCAGACGATGCTGTAGCTAGAATACTGAAAACTGCTAGATTACCTGCTGGACTTAGAATGGATAAACCTTCTGATGTTATTTTTGAAGTACCTAGTTTTTTTGTTAACAGAAGCACACTTAAAGATGCAGCAAGTATGGGTGGTAGATCTACTATCTCTGCAGGCTCATTAAAAAATGCTGACAAACAAGTTATAGAAGAGTTATTAGGTAAACAAAAAAATCCTATGCAAACTATTCTAGGGGGTACAGCTAAACTATCTTTGATTGCAAGACGTAATCAATTCTTTGATGAACTAATTAAAAAATCAGATGAATTACAAGCAGCAGGTAAAGAACCTATGTTTGCTAAGACTGCTGATGAAGCTAGATTATTATTTGGTGATGACTATAAAGTTATAGAAGTTATTGATCCAGGTGGAAAGCTATCTATTAGTAAAGGTGCAACAAATCCTTTTGGTAATGCTCAACAACCTTTGTATGCTAGACCAGGGATCGCGGACGCATTAAAGAAAACTTCTATGCAAATGGAAGACAAAGGAATGCTAGCTCAGATGTATGAGAGTTTAGTTCTATATCCCAAAGCTACATCACAGATAGCTAAAACAATTTTATCACCAGTGACACACTTAAGAAACTTTGTAAGTGCTGGAGCTTTTGCTGCAGCTAACGGTATCATGCCAGGTAATTTTGCTGCAACTGTTAAGAGACAAGTTGGTAAAAACATAGAGGAAGTAGAAGAAGTTAATGTAATTAAGATGGCATACCAAGCATTACAAACACCTCTTAAGGGAACAAGACAACAGAATGAATTGTACGAAAAACTTTTAAGACTAGGGGTTGTAAACTCCAACGTTAAACTTGGAGATCTATCTAGACTAATGGAAGACGTAAATTTTGGTGAGACTATGACTTCAGACAAGGGAATGAGAATGATGTTAAAACCTTTGTCAAAATTAAAATCTGTATCTCAAGATTTATACACAGCTGAGGATGACTTTTGGAAAATTTATTCATGGGGTGTAGAGCAAGCTAGAATGGAAAACAGATTTAAAGATATTGGTTTAGTAAGAGGTCAGTTTTTTAAAAACTCAGCAGGTGAAGAGATAAGATTAACTCAAGAGTATTTAGAAGAAAGAGCAGCAGACATTGTAAGAAACAATATACCTAACTACGATTATGTATCAGAATTTATTAAGGGTTTAAGAAAATTACCTATTGGAAACTTCGTATCATTCCCAGCAGAGATTGCAAGAACAGGTACCAACATTATTCAATCGGCTCTAAGAGAAATAAGTGAAGAAGTAATTGTTGATGGTAAAGTATTTAAACCTTTTGCAAGAACAGGTTACACAAGATTGTTTGGTTTTGCTACAACCGTGGCGGCTGTGCCTTACGCAACATCTCAAATGTTTGGTGCGTTGTATGATGTAACAGATGAAGAGAGAGATTCTATTAGAAGATACGTAGCAGACTGGTCTAAAAATTCTACACTACTACCCATTAAAAACAAAGATGGTACTTTTTCTTACGTAGATTTTAGTCACGCTAATGCATACGACACTTTAATTAGACCAATACAGACTGTTATTAATAGAGTAGCTGATGGTGAAAAAGATAACGATGGTATTGTAAATGATTTTATTGGTGGAACGTTTGAAGCTATGAAGGAATTTGCTTCTCCATTTATATCAGAAGCTATTTGGACAGAAGCTGTGTTAGATATTATGACAAGAGGTGGCAGAACTAAAGATGGTTATCAAGTATTTAACCCACAAGATTCTGGTGGAGACAAAGCCAGTAAAATTATGGCACACTTAGTCAAAGCTCAAATGCCTTTTTCATTACCACAGTTAAAAAGAATAGATCAATCTATAGAAGAAATAGATATTATAACTAAAGGTAAGTATGACAAGTATGGTCAGACATATGAGTTTGGTGATGAGTTTGCAGGTTTGTTTGGTTTTAGACCGGTAGAAATCAATGCTGAAAGAGTTATAAATTTTAAAATTGCAGATTTTCAAAAAGGTACAAGAGATTCTAGATCTTTATTTACAAGAAACACATTAAAAGGTGGACCAATAGAACCAAGAGAACTAGTTGATGCATTTATAAATGCTAACCGTGCAATGTTTGGTGTACAAAAAAATATGAAATTAGATATGGAAGCAGGTTCAGTTTTAGGGTTAGATGAAGATCAAATTCAAGAAGCATTTGATAGGGTTGGGACTAAAACTTATGAATCTTTAAACGAAGGAGAGTTTCGACCTTTCCTACCTTCTGCTGAAATTCAACAAGCTTTTGAAATTAATGCTGAAAAATTAGGTTTACAAAGTCCTTATGAAGAAGCTGCAGATACAATTGAAAATATTTATGATGAATTAAGTACTTTAAATTTAGATCTAGCTGAATTTCCATCAATAGAAAACCCTTTGATGCCTATTATGCAGGACACACCTATCACACCAACAACTTTAAATTTACCATCGATTGACCAGTCTGTAATGACACAATCGCAAGCTGCCAATCAATTTTCTGGCTTGACAATGGCTCAAAAAATTAGTTTACTCTTTCCTAATGGCTAAACAAGATGCAATACAGAGAATAGATTCTCATGAAAAACTGTGCAGAATTATGCAGAAACAGACTCATGATAAAATATTAAAGCTTGAAACCCAGATAAATAGGGTAGAAAGTATATTATTAGTATCAGTTGGGACATTGATCTCGGGTATGGCTTATGTTATATTCGCGCTTATTATTTCACAATAAAAACTATGCAATTATCCAAACATTTTACTCTTGAAGAGATGACACGGTCTATGACTGCGGTTCGTAAAGGAATTGACAACATACCAGGGCCCGGGGAGATAAAAAACCTAGGAAACCTCTGTTATGAGGTCTTAGAGCCCGTTAGAGCACACTTTGACAAACCCTTAAGCATCAGCTCCGGATACCGTTCAGAAGCTCTGTGTGAAGCTATAGGAAGCAAAAAAACTAGCCAACATGCGCTGGGCTGCGCCGCAGATTTTGAAATCCACTCAGTGCCCAACATTCAAGTCGCTTACTGGCTAACTAACAACGTTGACTTTGATCAATGCATTCTCGAGTACTACAAGCCCGAAGATGACCAGGCAGGATGGATACATGTATCTTATGATGAAAAAGGATCTAACAGAAAACAAATACTTACCTTTGATGGTAAAAAATACACCGAAGGTTTACCAGAAATGAAATGGTCTGGTGGTAAAGTAGTTAGCTAAATCCAATCCTTAAGTTCTTCACCCATAATCTGACTAGCTATGTTGACTTTCTTTTTAAGAGCCTTAACAATTCTAGCATCAACAGTATCTTCACAGTAAATATCTATGTATGTCATAGGATACTTCTGACCAATACGATCTATTCTTGCTTCTGATTGTTGTCTCTTCTCAAGATCATAACCGTTAGAATAATATACCATAGTAGACGCTGCAGTTAATGTAATACCATAACCACCGGTCTGTGTTGTACCGATAAAGAATCTTACAGGGGAATCTGGGTCCTGGAATTTCTTGATATTATCTTGACGGTCTTTCATGGGAGTCAATCCATAATAATCTACAAAACTATTTGCGCCATATTTTTTAGATATCTCCCGGATTATCCTACTAACATCTCTTTGCCAGTGGGCCCATATAACAATCTTACCCTCTACTTCTTCTAATACATTCATTAGTTCTGGTAATCTGTTTGAGTCTAGATCTTTGATTGTTCCATCATCAGCAGTAAAGTGACCACAAGTAATTTGTTGCAATCTCATTAACTGAGTCATAACTGTAGCTGTAGTCATCATCTTGCCATCCATTTGAGCAAGAGCCAACTGTTTCATTTGTATATAAAGTTTTTTCTGTTCTGCACTTAGTGTAACAAGACGTTTAATAAAAGTTTTAGGTGGCAGATCTAAACAATCGTCTTTTAATACTCTATAAGAAAATGCTTTTAATTTTTCTGACAACTCTGGAAGATGTTGGTAGCCGGTTACAATTTGTACAGACTTACCACCAAAGTTTGCTGTCTTCATAACTGCATATCTAGTTCTAAATGTATAATAAGAAGTGTGTCCCAATAATTCTTTTTTAAGAAACTCACATTGTTTATATAAATCTAATGGTGATTTAGTGACAGGAGATCCAGTAAGTATTCTTCTGTATGAAGCATGTTCAGCAAGAGAACATATATGTTTAGTTCTTTTAGCATCTGGATTTTTAATAGTTGTAGATTCATCTATAGCCATCATAGTTCTATGGCATCTTAAAAACTTAGCTGCAAAGCTAACACCTTTTGCAGTAGAGAAGGCTTCTACATTCATCATAAGAATGTGTAAATCTTCACCTGGTTTAAATAAGGAGTCTAATTCTAACTGTTGTTTTTTATTAGGTAAAGGATTCCACAACACAGAAGTTTTTTCAATGTGGTCTGGTAAGTGTGTAGGAATTTCTCCTTCATACCAGTTTTTATAAACACCTTTAGGTGCAACAATTAATACACCATTAATTTTTCCTGAATCGTATAACATTGCAATGTTATCAAGTAATACTTTTGATTTACCTGTACCCATTTCCATAAAGTATGCAAAGTAAGGTTTTTCCCATGAAAGCTCTAATGCTTTTATTTGATGCGCATAAGGCTTAGTCTTAAACTTATAGTTTTTTATTTCCATTTTATTTTCTTCTTTCTAGTTGACATCTTATATAGAACATCCTATATACATTGTCAATGACAGAAAGCAAAAAAATAGTATACGTAATTCAAGAATTACCGGGTACAAAAGCAGGTGCTCCTAAGATTAATATTATGAGTGCGAGTAAGTATGGTGAGTTTAAATTTTTACTTCCAGAATTTTCGCAAATAATATTTTCACCGGGACCACTAATTTTTAAACTGAGAAACTTACTTAAGGATTACACTCCAAAGGATTATTTATTACTTACAGGTGATCCTGCAATCATAGGTGTAACTTGCTCTATTGTTTCTGACATGACTAATGGAAAATACAATCTATTAAAATGGGACAAGCAAGATAGAATGTATTATCCAATTTCAATTAACCTACACGAGAAAGGAAAAGTACAAGATGAGTAATATAAATTTTGAGGAAGATCAAAGAGAAAATCTAGACTCAGTAAATGAAGCCGGTAGTTTGGCTGCACAAGTTGTAAAACTACAAAAACTAGAGGAAGAGCTTTTAGCTAAAGAAGTAGAAGCAAAAGAATTAAAAAGAAAAGTAGATTTAGTTTCTTCTGAGGTCATACCGACCATGATGCAAGAAATGAATATATCTACATTAAAATTAGCAGATGGGACTTCAGTAGAAGTTAAACCTGTCTATGGTGCATCTATACCTGCAGATAAAAAGGAAGATGCATATACATGGCTTCGTGAGAACGGACTGGGTGACCTTATCAAGAATGAGGTAACCGTTGCTTTTGGTCGTT
>Ga0208767_1000875_pt1 | contig 24603 bp, 50 predicted proteins | sample VirMetDEL_Mar_21_FD_184514 | JGI IMG/M metagenome (GOLD analysis project Ga0208767, IMG submission 184514) | Aqueous microbial communities from the Delaware River and Bay under freshwater to marine salinity gradient to study organic matter... | ecosystem: Environmental > Aquatic > Marine >... | reverse complement strand
GGTAGTATGCCACCCTGTAATGCACAAGCCATCCAATTAGGGTCAGGAACTAATATCTTTGCAGGATTATCCATATCCTCTGGATCTTCGTATACTACTCGTATATCTGATTGCACTTTCTCTAGGTTATCTTTCGCCCAATGCAATCGTTCCCATAAATGTGTTCCTTGAAACTCTGGTGTTTTTATCATGCTAATGTTCCTTGTATTATTACATCACTATTTCTAATATCTCTATTTGAACCATTTTCATAAGTAAATACATGGCACATAGTAGTCGTGCTATTATCTAAAGATTGATATTGTGTATTATCATTATTACTTGCTTCTGCTTGAGCAGATATAGCAACAACATATTCATCTATAGAAGAAAAAGTACTACTCATATGAACTTCATAATTTCCTGTAGCACTATCAACTAAACTACTTGTATTAAAACTACCTCTGTAAGCAGGTGTATCTTGATTTACTTTTGCCCAACATTTTGCAGAACCATTTAACAGAAAACTCGTATCTAGTGACTTTTCTGTACTTGATTTCTTAGCATCAGAAGTTGTCAGCGTATCAAATTTTAAATTACCAAAAGCCATTATGCTAAGTCTCCGTGTATTGTAACATCACACAATGCTGAATCAGTAGTAGCACTTGTAGCATAAGATTCATGCATAAGAGAACCTGTTGCTCTAACTGTTAACCCACCTGCGAAGTTATTTCCAAATTCACCTTCTGCTCCTGTTCCTGTGTTAGCACTTGTGTACATTGTTGCAGAATAATCATTATTACTCATATCATTTGCAATAGTTACTGTTGTTTTTCCTGTGCCTTCATCTGTTAAACCTGTAACATTAAAACTATCTCTTACGGCTGTTGAAGATACTGTTCCAAAATGCACCCAAACTTTTGCCAAACCCTGTTGCAGATTAGTCGTAGTAGAATTACCTTCACCTGTTACGGAGATTGAACCTGCTGTAGTTGTACCTGTAAGAGTGTTGACTTTAGCTGTACTCATGCTAAGTCTCCTACAAACTGGTTAGTAACATAGTGATAATCTGCCACACCTTGTGCACCAGCATTACCATACGCTGATACAATTTCACAACTTCCTGTATCTATGTCGTTTCTATTATGAACTTGTTGTGTGTAATGATTATCAATTACGTCTTCATTTGCACCATGTGTTCCTGCATGACCATAGCCTTCTGCTGCCCTAAAGTTATTTGTAAAATTAGGTTTATGAATACCTGACGCTACATCTGTATAGCTACCAACATTAAAACTATCAGTAGCAGAAATTGCTCCACCACTATGATTTCCTGCATACCAAACTTTGGTTAAACCTTGTTGCAGATTAGTAGTAGTAGAACCACCTTCACCTGTTACAACGATTGAACCTGCTGAAGTTGTGCCTGTAAGAGTGTTGACTTTAGCTGTACTCATGCTAAGTCTCCACACATTGTTGCATTTAAATATGCATAATCAGCAATCCCTGATGCACTAGCTGAAGCGTATGCTGTTACAAGTTCTATACTACTTGATGTCACATCATCATCTTGTTTTGGTTGAACATTGTAAACATGGTCAGTAACATCTGATGCATGACCCATACAACCAGATACTGTATATATTTTGTTTCCTCCAAAGTTATTAGTAAATGCTATTGTATAATTACCACCTGCAACATCTGTTGTAGAACTACAATTAAATGAATCATTAAAAATAGCATCTCCACTATCATTTGTTGCAGTAAACCAAGTTTTTACTAAGCTTTGCACAAGATTTTGTGTATTGCTAGTGCTGTTGTCTGTTTCATACACAGAAGTATTTTTTACTCTTATGTCTACTCCTGCTGTTCCACCAGTTTTTCTAATTGTATCTGCTAGTAATGTACTCATAAAGTCACCAATGTCCCACCTGACTCAATCGTAAGTGTCACTCCACTTGCAACTGTAAATGGACCTGTTACGTTAGCATTTTCTGTAGCAAGTATTGTTATGTTCGCTGTCAATGACTGAGCATTTGTTCTAAATAATCCACCACCTTTAAAGTTACCTTTGTTCTCAGCGGCAGGTGTTATTGTTGATGCTTGAGGAGCTAGGTAGTTTACAAATATGTTACCTGTTCCACTTGAAGGTGCGGCAGTAAAAGTTAAAGTTGTACCATCAGGTATTGTGTAAGCTGCCGTATCCTGTACCACACCATCTACAGATACAAGAACGTCTTGCACAGAACTTACAGTTGTTGTCAACGTAAATGTTGTATCACTGCCGTCACCATTAAATCTCTGTACGGCTGTTGTACTTTGATATGCTGTTGCTACATCTTTACCTATGTATGGCATTAGGTTATCTCCATGATACTCATTGTAGCACTAATTTTATCAGCTACAGAACAGTCTACTTTAATAATATCAGTTGCTTCCAAAACTAATTTATTTCCTGCCATAACCTCAATACTACTTCCTGCTGGTACTGGAACATCTTTTAACAAGTGAGAAACAACATCAGCACTTTCGTTGTCTGTTACTGTGACAGTAGCCGTAACTTGAGAAGTATGTACATTACATAACATTAATCCAAGAACGATTGTTGTTGTGCTGCTTGGAACAGTATATAATGTATCTGGTGTTCCTGCACTACTTGGCATTAGTGCATTGTTTTTAAGTTTAAATGTATTTGCCATATTTTATCCTAACGCTATTGCTAATGCTGTTGCTTCATTAGATGCTGCTGTTGCTGTTGTCTTTGCATCTATCTGTGTTTGTATTGCTGATGTCACACCATCTAAGTGACCTATCTCTGTTGATGTAACAGCACTTACAATAAGATTACCACTACCATCTGACACTAATGCCCTTGATACTGTTAAGTCTGCCATCTTACTAAATGCTATTGCTGCATTTGATGCTACACTTGCGTTGACTACAGCGTTTGATGCAAGTTCAGCAGCACCAACAGCATCGTCTGCCAACATAGAATTTTCAACAGCACCTGCTTGTATTGTAGCTGATCCTGTTACGTTACCTGCACCAGTAAAACTAGCAGATGTCCAAACAACATCTCCTGTCATTCCAATAGTTCTACCTGTAGCTAATGCTGTGGCTGTGTCTGCATTACCTGTTAAAGCACCTGTAACATTTGCTGTAATCGCATCTGGCAACCCAATCGTTATTGTTCCTGAACTCTCTCCAACCACAACTTCATTACTTGTTCCTGAAAAGGTAAGTGTACCACCTAACGCTATAGCTGTTGAGCTAGAAGCATCTGCTACAGTTATGCTTGAGTTAGCTAGTTTAGCATTAGCTATAGACCCTGCTAACTGTGCATTTGTAATTGTTCCTGACAATGAACTTGTAGGATAATTAGTTGCATCTGATAAATTAAAAGCAGGAGTAGCATCACTTGCTCCTAAATCTAGAGATATTCCTCCAAAACTTACTGAGTCATTTGCTAGTTTACTATTAGCAATACTACCTGCAAGTTGTGCATTTGTAATTGTTCCTACTAGTGAACTTGTAGGATAGGCAGTTGCATCAGATAAATCAAAAGCAGGTGTTGTATCACTTGCACCCAATGCTAAAGATACACCACCAAAGTTAATAGAAGAGTTAGCTAGTTTTGAATTTGCAATTGCTGCACTAGATTTTATATCAGCGTTAACAATGTTTGTTATTGTATTACTATCTGAGTCAATAGTTTTATTAGTTAAAGTTTGTGCTATTGTTGTAGAAACTAAATCTGATGTAGTAGTAACATCAATACCATGATCAGGAAGTCTTAATGTATTAGCCGCTCTAGCAGAATGTGGTGCAGCTAGAATTGTTTGACCATGACTGTTTGCTTCACAATTAAGAACAAGTGCTCCTGCGTTATCATTGCCTTTAACTACAACTCTACCAGTTCCATGTGCCGCAAGATCAATATCTTGATTGGATGCTGTAGTTACAATATCTTGTCCACCTAAGTTTAAATTACTAGCTAGTGTTCCAAGACTGGTTAAACTAGATGCAGTTACTGTTGATTTAAGTGTATTACCTGATAATGTTCCTGCTGCGGCAGTTACAGTTATATCACCTGTTCCATTAAAACTTACACCATTAATTGCTCTAGCATTTTCTAAAGCAGTAGCAGTATCAGCATTGCCTGTAACATCACCTGTGATATTACCTACAAATGTTCCATTGATATTATTACTTGCATCTTTAAACACAGCCTTACTTGATGGATATGTTATAAATATTTCTTTTGTTCCTGATGCCCAACTGTGAACATTGTCATTGCCTGAGTTAGAACTTGCAAGTATAGTTGTTCTTGTTAATGTGTTTCCTGAACTGTTATATGTACCTATACCAATTTCAAAGTTTGTTCCATCAGTACATACATAGTAAGTTGTATCAGTATCACCTAAATGTGAGCCAAAAGTTTCAAAACCTGTTACTGCACCACCTAAAGCATATGCATCAGAGCTTCCTGTAGTAGTAGTAGTTTCTTTTACTCTGTCATGTACTTCAAGAGCCATACTTATGCTAACCTTATAATTGCATCACTTGCATCTGCTGTCGGCATAGCTACTGTAAATGTACCTGCCGTAGATGCTACTGTTCCACCAAAACTAATTACTGCTATTGCTCTGCTACCTGCACTTGCATTATATATCATTGCACCTGCAGCTGAGATAGTAGAGTTACTAAAGCTAACATCTGCAAAGTCTACAAGAGCAGTTGTGCCACTTACAGTTATAGCTACACTTCCCAAAGTTGCACCACCACTAGAGTACCCTGTACCTGATGCTTCATCTGATGCGTCTGTTATGTTTGAATAGTTTGTGGATGTTGCGTTATATGTTCCTGATTCACCTGATTTAATTAACGCTATTTTAAGAGTGTGTCCATCAAGGTCATGTAAGCCTTGAAGTAACTCTTTTTTGAAAGTTGTTGTCATTGCAGTCGTAATTGACATGTTTACCTCATTGGGTCAGGATATTCTTCTATAAATGCAGACACTTCTAAATCGTCTGCCGCACTTGCCTGTGCCTTTATTATATCTCCTGACTCTAATATAATGTCTGCACTATCTAATCTTAAAAAGTCATCATTAGCAACTGTCTTAGTTTTAATTAAATTAAAAGTAGTAGAAGCTGATGTGTCTGTAATTGCTAATGTAATGTCTGTACTGTTTGTAGTATCAACATTACATATAAAAATCTCTTTAATTAATGCTGTTCTATTTGTAGGACAAGTATAAAGTGTAGTAAGATCAGTACTAGATAAATCTAGAAATGCGTTTATTCTTCTTTTCACCTCAACTGTCATAATAAATTCCTGTTAAAAGGAAAGGCAAGTTACCCTGCCCTTCCTATGTTAAGTGAGTTACGCTAATGTATCTCTGTCTACTTCATCGGCATTGAAACCATTTCCAGTTCCTTGACCCATGTCGCTGACATCAGCTAGTATAGCATACACTCTGATTTTACCTGCTGAGAAAGTTGCACCATCTCCTGCGAAAGTTAAATCAAGCGTGTCTGCTGTGCTAAGAACTACGTCTGCTGATGGAGTAACACTAGGAGCATATGCTCCGTCTGCCGCACCATCAATATCAAAAGCAGCAACATATTCGTTGTCGTCTGCTCCTGTACCTAGTATAGCAGTAGCGTTAGTGCCTGTGTTCATAGTTGCACTTTCTTCAACCTCAAAACCTGCTGCAATAATTTTAGTATGTGCAGGAATTGTTAAGCACTGAACTACGTCACCACCTGTACAAGAAATTGCTTGTGCAGTAAGATCAATAGTCTTTTGAATTTGATAAGGTTGTCTTCCTCTTTGAGTATTACCATGAGCTGGTAAAAGTAAAGATGTTACTGTAGCCATTATCTATTCTCCCTTATGCTATGTTGTAGATTGCAGTAGTAATACATTCTGGTCTTAGAATCTTTCTACCATACAAATGCATACCACGAACAATATCAGCGAAACTATCAGGGTCCCTGTAAGTTTCTGTCTTGTTGATTTGTTCAGCAGTAGCTATAGCAGAACTGTGTCCACCTACAATAACACCATAGTTAGATGTATTGGAAGCAGCTTGAGTTCCCGGACCAGTACCAACTGACGGCAAGTTATTTGACATGTATACTTTAAAACCATGTAAATTGTTTAGAACCATACCATTCTGAAGACCACCTGTGTTTCCACCAAAGTCTGCGTTAAACAGTCTTGAGTCTTCGTCTTTTAATAGTTCAACAAATACAGGGTCAACTACAAGCCATCTATTTGCTGAGTCAACGTTTTGTTGATCCAATTTCCTTGACATACGAGCAATCAATGTCAATGGAAAAGTTGTACCATCAGCAGGAGTTGTGTCTGTTGATCCACCTGCTCTTGGTTTAAGTAAGATACTGTTACTTGCAGAACCTGTACTACCATCACCATCGCCAAAGTCACTAGCATCTAATTTCATAGAAGCGAGTAGTTCATCACTACCTGCTGATGAAACAGCTTTAGTTCCGTTGACTGTGGTATTAGCAGTATCAGCCGCACCATGTAATGCTGACTGTTTAAATCCTGATAAATAACCTAGTACTTCTTGGTCGTATTGATCTTTCAATCTGTATGCTGCACGATCAGATGCAAGTGATTGAAAGTTAATATGCGAATGAGCTTCTTCAATATCATCAACTTTAAATGCAAAGTAATTTGCTTTGTCAATGACAAGAGAAAACTCTTCATCGTCAATGTCTTGTGGTGAAATAGTTGTACCACGAGCATAAGACTTGACTGTAATTTCAGGTTCTTTGATTACTTTAACTGTATCTCCAAAGTTTGCAATTTCACCAAAGTAGTCTGAATTAGTTATTGCTTCTACAACAGAACCCTTGCGAAATGCAAGTTGTACCTGTTTAGAATATATGATTGGCGAGAAATTACCATTAGGTAAATTTCCATGTCCTGCCACGCTAGTAAAAGCCATTATAAGTCTCCTTTTTCTTTTACTTAAACAGATGCAAAAAGTACTATACGCTCAGAGGTCTACAGCAAAAGGTGCAAACAGAGAACACGTTGCAATCGCATTCAAAGGTTGGGCTTATACTTATAGAGTTAGTCTCAATGTATTAATGTAATTTGCGAATTATATACGTAATTCCTAGGTTGCACTATGTGGGCTAGTTCATACGTTATCTGTAGTTATACCTACAAATGCTTATTTGTCAACCATTTTTTTGCTATTACCTAGCTGAACCTGATAGGTCATATACAAATTTACCACTTCTTATTGCTTCCATTACTTCGTCAGCACGTTTCTCATATTCTTGAGGGCTCATCTTTTCTACTTGAGACTCTTTTAAATAAGAAGCTGTTTCATCTGTAGTAGGTTGACTTCTCTCTGATCTAGTATCTACAGCTTTTGCTGCATCTTTTTTGTCAGATTTCTTTTTAGGTTTAATGTCCTTGTCTACTTTATATAGATCAATTGCTCTTGCAGCTGATCTTGCATCAGAACTATTCTCATACAGTGCATCTTGTACCCACTTAGGCTGTTGGTCTGCCCACTCATGGAACTCATCACTATCTCTAATCTCACCAAAGTCAGGATGTAATCTTAACAATTCTACTTCAGCTTTTTCTTTTGATGCTTCAACTCTTAGGTCTTCATACTCTTTCATGCGACCTTCTAGCATTTCGTTTTGTTCTTTTGCTTTTTTAATAGCAATAGTTTCTACAATAGCTGCAACATCAGGATATTCTTTTGCCCAATCTTCTAGCTCTGCTTCAGTCTTGGGTAATTTAATTTCACTCTTTGTTGATGACTCTAACTGTTTCTTTACACTCTCTAACTCTTTCTTTAAGTCTTCGGTTTGTTTTTGCGTGTGTCTTCGTAGATCGCCATAACGTTTTTTAAAACTTCTTTCTTCAGCACTCGTAGGATTCTCCGTGCCTTCATCTTCCGTTTCAGGTTCTTTAGTGTCAGAATCATTTTTTTGCTCCTCTACTAATTTCTTTAATTCATCTTCGTCTTTTTTTATTTTGTCTTCTCTGCTATATGGCTTTGCCATAAATGCTTTCTTTTCTATTTTAACTTCTTTAGTCATAGCTTGTGTTTGTTCTGCCATGTTCTTCTCCTTTGTTGTTGGGGTCATAGTAGCCACTTGGGGGTGTGAGTAGCCAACAATGTGAACAGTATTAATTCACTTATCTTCTTATGCCAGTGCTTTTTTCAAATACATCATCCGTTTCTTTTATTTGTTTTTCAGTTAAACCTGATCCTTTTACTCCTTTATCTTCTTGTTGTTCTCTTCGTTTTTCTCTAAACTTATCATCGTCATCATCATTATTATTAGTAACTGGTGCTGTTGTTTTTACTGTTGGTTTTGATACACCTAAATCTTTAAGTTGTTTTTCTGTCGTTGGTTTTCTTTTAACATTATTTGTTTTGTTACTTAATGTTTCAGAAACTTTTTTGTCTTTATTGTAGGCATCAAAAGTAGAATCAACGTTGTCTTGTAGTTTTTTGTTAGATGCTTGTGCAAATCCTGTTATAATTCCTGCAGGTCCTGTTTTTATACCACCAGATTTCTCAAATCCTGTTTTTATATTTTCAAAGATGTTTCCGTATTTAGATTTTAATCCACGAGTTCCCGGCTTACCAAAAGCCGAACCTATAAATGCTGGATCAGGAGAATACACATCCCACTCTTTTCCGTTCCACATTGCTTTTACATTTCCTTTTTCTTTTAGTATATTATACTCTCTTTGGTTTTGTGTAGACCATCCTGCTGGAGCTTTACTTTGATCAACTGCTTTTCCAAACATACCCTCTCCTTCTAGATTAGCCCATGTATCAGGTTGTATTGAACTATCGCCACCTGTTAAAGGTATATCTTTTCCGGGATTAATTATCTTTCCATTAAATACTGTATAAGTTTCATCTTTATCTTCGTCTATGTTTTCAGGTTGCTCTATTGGATTTGTCATTTTAGATTCTTTAATAGCATCTGTACTAGCTTGTTCAGAACCTTTTGGTACGTATCCCGGAGGTACAGCAGGTATAGGAGTTCCACTTACCATATAAACAAGTATTTCATCTCCTGTTTTAGGATTAACATATACTACTTGTCGTATGCCTGCTCCACCCATAAATTGATTATACTTAGAAGATGGAGTTAATCCACCCTCTGCCATTTCTACTTCATTTCCGTTATCGTCTTCTGCTATAATATCTGTTTCATTAAAAGGTAAATCATCAGGTACTGTTGCTTCTTCTGAGTTACCCATTTGACCCATTGCTTCCATTTTCTTTAAACCTTGTTTAGCTTCTTGTCTCATCATCATAAGTTTTTCTAAACCTAAATAACGAACTACATCAGCAGGAAATACAAACTCTCCTTCACTTAGTTGTGCAGGTATATCATCTCTTACTTCTTCTTTGGTAGAACCTATTGGAACATCATTGCCTGATACAGGATCAACTGCACCACCCTGATCTTTTAATCCACCATCATCAAATGCTTCCATTTGTTTTTTCATTCTTTACTCCTAACACTTCTTCTCTTAAAAGTTTTAATCTTCTTAATGTACTTACAGCACCTTGTGATCTATACATTAAAATATTATGGTCACTATGTTCCATAGTTTTATGTTGTTGTTCTATAAGTATATCTAGATACTCATTTAAACTATCCAGCAGGTGTTTGTCCTGCACTAGCCCCTTGAGTCTGAGGAGCACTTGTTTGCGTTCCTTGTTCAGCATTTCCTGTAAATCCTTGTTCATTTGGTGTAGGTGCTTGACCTACTCCTATTGTTCCACCACCAGCACCAGTAGGATCATTGGGGTCTACTCCTGCTTGTGCTTGTTGAGGTGGTTGTTGCTGTTGCATTTCTTGCATCATCTTAGCTTGTAATGCAGCTTCTTCCATATTATTTGTAACTTTGTCAGGGTCTAAATCCATTGACTTAGCTATCTCTCTTATTATATATTGAAACTTAGCAAAAGGAGCAAGAACAGGATTACTAGCTGTTCCCATAAATTGCATAAGTCTTTGGCTTCTAACTTCATTAGCCATAAGACTTTCAGTTCCTCTAGCCTTAACTTCTAAATCACCACGTATATCAGGATTAAAATCAAACTGCATATTAAAACTAAACAGACTTTCACCTAAAGGTCTTAATAAATAATCATCTACGTTTTTAATTACAGCTTTTATACTAATACTTGCCGCACTCATTAACATACTTATACCTGATGCAGTTCTACCTGTACCTGATACACCTGTTTGTCCATGAGCAAAAGAAGGTAAACCAGTGCTTTCATCAGCTAGTTGTCTAGCCTTATCAAACAATTGCATATTTTCACCTGATACATTTGGAAACTTTGTACCAAAAATAGCTTGTCCCGGAGCTCCACCTTGTCTTCTAAAAACTTTTCCCGGATAGACTGATAAGTCTTGTCCCGGAACTAGGTTTGTTTCATCTACTTCTATAAGTAAGTTACCTGATAGTACGGCATTGTCAACTGCCATTCTCATAAAACCATTCATAAGAGTTTGTGTGTCATCCATATTCTCTGCAACACCTACACCAAAAAATGAATAGGGGTTTAATTCATAAGGTGCAGCCATATAAGGTATTCTTGCAGGAGTAAAAGGATTTAATACAACTCTTATGAGATTGTTTTGACATACCCAGATATTAACCTGTAGTTCATCAAAGTCGTTTAATTCTTTGGGTATGTCAATCTCGTTTTCTTCTAAAGTTTCTCTATCTATTGTTCCCCAATATTCAATTACTTCAAATCTATCTATTCTATATTCATCATTATAATCAGCAAGATCATGTTCCCAATCTTTTTGTACATAGGCTTCGCCCATCTGTATTACATTGTCTATAACTTGATCTCTAAAGAAAGGTCTTTTCTTTAAGTTACGTAGTTGTGTTCTAGATAATTTATGTCTTTCTACAACATACTGTGCTTCATCCATATTAGTTGCATCAGGATCAGGAAAAAAATCCCAAACAGATACATGGCTTACTTGAGGTACAGTCTTTACTATAGGATCATAATCGCCTTCTTCATTCCAATTAGGATAATCTTTGTCTACTGCAAATGGACCTTTCATTATACCTGTACCAAACAAAGCCATTTCAAATGCTGTACTACGCAAATGTTTAGTAGCATTAGATTCTTCTAACTGATCCATTATTTTCTTTTCCATCTTCTTTGCGGCAATCATAGCAGGGCTATAAGTTACAGATTTAGGACTAGTTCCCGGACCTTCTTTAACTTCTTGGTTAGCTAGTTTTTCTTCTAAAGGACCTAACTCTGTACCTCTGTAACCTGCAGGAAGTTCTTCGCCTGTAAACTCAGGTGGTAATGGTTGTTCTTGTTCTAGTGGATTAGGTTCTAAATCTATGTGCACACTTTCAGAAACACCTTCAGGTAGTTCGGTTGGCTCTATACTTAATGGAAATTTATTACCTGCTAACAGCACATCTGTTATTTGACCATAGGCTGCTAAGGTTTTTGTCTTTGTTAATTTTACAAATACTCTTGACTTTTCTGCTTCAGAAAATTGCACATCAGGACCGTATAAACCACGATAGTTTCTATACGCTCTTAACCATCTGTCTTCATCATTTTGTCTAGAGTCTTCTGCTTTTTGATACCTATCCATAACGTGACGAATAAGATTATTACTAGAAGCATCTTCTTCATTTGGGTTTTTTACATCCTGCAATGAAGCTATGTTTTCTTCTAGGTCTATTGTATTTTCTTCTGCCATTGTTTTCCTTAATATCCGAATGTGCTATCAGATGGTTGATAAGTAGGTTTAGGTGAATTAGGATCATAGTCAAATATACTAAACCTTGGTCTAGACATTATACCATATCTTAATGCATCATACAAGTGATCTTCTGCATTTGTATCTACATCTTCTGGATTTCTTTTGTCTAATGGGATTGCTGGTAATTGTGAAATTGTTTCAGTGCACGTACTAAAAAATACTATTCTAGGTTGCTCTGTAAATTCATCCATTTGCAATCTTCTGTGTATTTCGTTTTTACCTGATACACGACTGCCTTTACTTCTATCAGATGGTCGCCAACGACAACCTCGTTTAATCATTTGTTCAGCCAAAGAAGGACCAGTATCGCCACGATTATGCCAAAGACTAGAGTCCAAAACACCATATCTAATGTTACCATCTCCTGCTTCTACCTCCAATATCATATCTGCCAAATCCGTAGCAAGGACCTTAGAAACATATAGTTCTCTGTATACAACCAACTGTTCACTAGGCGATACAGCAAACCAAAGAACCCCTGAATACGAACCATAACCATAGTCACAAGCCCTAAACTTAACCCAATTATTAGGGATAGCAAATGGTTTAACAACGTGTATCTTCCTATCAAACTCACTAAACGCTGCACCTTCTTTAATATCCCAATCACCTTCAAGTAATTGTTTTCTTTGGTGCTCTGGTAGTGAGAGGAGCATTGCTTCATAGTCACCACTTTCTGAGAGGTATGGGTTGTCAGATAGTCTTGCAGGAATAAATCTCCTCTTGAATAAAGACTTTCCAGCTTTAGTATGTCCTGATGGGTATTTGAGAACTTCTCCTGTTTCAATGTCTGTTGCATCAAATGTTTCTCCAAAAGGTGCAGGGTCAATAAACATCTTCTTAACCCACTGATGTCCTATCCCACCCGGATTAGTGGTTGCTCTCATAAAGATTGGTAAGTCACTTGCTGTAGAACGTAAACGTGAACGCATATAGTTCCAAGCAAACGGACTTGACCATTGTGTTAATTCGTCAAAGCCTATCCAACTAAAGGCTAAACCTTGGTATCTCATAACGTCATTATCTCTATCAAGATATGACATCCATAGTCTAGCACCTGATGGTGCTACCCATTGCATTTTTCTTTCTGACCACTTAATCCCTTTCCAGACTTTCGGATAGAGTTCTTGCGATTTGAATATAAGTTCCCTGAGTTCTTCTGTCGTGTGTCTAAGGAGCAACCCACTAAAGGCTGGATGACCCATGTATCTGAGTGGGTCTGCCAACATTGCAAATGATTTACCCCCACCTGCTGAACCACCATATAGTACTTCCCTTTCACCTGCAGCAAGAAACTCTGTTTGAGGTCCTACGTTTGGTTTAAATATTACATTCTGTTCAGTCTCAGGAACAGATTCTATTTCTTCTAACTCTCTTATGACAGTCTTAGGCTCTGCTACTTGTTCTTTCTTCTTCAAGTTTTTTCGCGGCTTGGATCGCCTTTTCTGCATACTCTGACCAGACACGGAGAGTTCTAGCTTTGTTCTTACGTTTTTGCTCACGCTTTACTCTTTTCATTAATCCTATATGTGAGATGTATCTTTCAGTAAAAGTACTTAACCAATTAGATACTTCTCTATATGAATATTGTTTTAAATGTTGTTTTGCTTTTTCAAGTGCATCTAACTCACGAGGTATAGGTCTAAGAATGTGTGCATTCTCAGGGTCTTCTTTATATCCAAACGGAGTTGTTTTTGCTATACGTGGTATTGCTACCCATTCACTATTTTCTTTTAAATCTATTAACTCAGGTAACTTCCACTCACCAGTTGATCTACTCATCTTCCTCTACTTTTTTAGGTGGCATTAACATGACACCCCCTGAAGATTCTACTTGTATCTTCTCAGTTTTAATTAGACCTGTACGATCTAACAATTCTTTTGCCGCACTTAACTTATCTCTTGTGCCTAACTCTGTAGGTGTATCAATACCACTTACCATAGCAATAGCAGCTTTGGGTGCATTACTAGCCATGTACATTTGTGTTGCTTCTAGTATCTCTTCTTTTAATGCTTTAATTATTTCTTGGTTATTAGTTGAAGTAGAGTAACCTGCAATAATCTTTGCATCTTTAATACTGCCATTTGCATCTGCAAACAATGCATCTAAAAACTTTTGTTGTCTTTCAGTTAATTGTCTAGCCATATTATGTTTTCTTTTTAAGTTGTTTTGCAATCTTTTTTAAATTTTCTAATGCTTTTTCTGATTTAATTTCTTTAAATCTTTTATTATATGGAATATTTTTTTGTTTGCCGTTTTCTTTTTCATACTTACTTGGTGTCACTAAAGTTTTTGATTCTATTGTAATTACTTTATTTTTTGGCTTAGGTTTAGGTTTAGGAAGTGGAACTTTAACTTTAGGTGGTTTAGGCTTAGGCAGTGGAACTTTAGATTTATTATTTTTTTTATTTTTAAATGCTGATATAGCTTGATTAGTTTTTTCTGCTATCTTACTTCCTGCTATATCTAAAAATGTTCCTGCTACAAGACCGACAATACCTGCTCTTTTTAATGCTTGTCTCACAACTTTTTGACTCATAGTCGCTGTTTTAGCTCTTATTTGTGCTTTAGTAGCCCCTTCTTTTAAACCTAAAAATTCTGCAAATTTTCCTAAATTAGTTTTACTTGTATAATTTCTAGTTCCTGTATAATCTTTTTTATTAGCCATGTTTAATAAATATCCTTTCTTTGGGTTTAAAAAGCTCTTTTAAGTTTTCTATATGTTTTTTTCTTTGAGTTTGTTTATTTAACTCAAGCCTACTGCTTTCATGCGAGATATAAGTCGGTCTGCTCTGTTTGTTACCTGTTCGTACCATATTGAATCTTTCATTTGGTTTGCTGCTTCTATCCAATCTGCAACTTTAATAGCCTGTATCATTTTTTTAAACTTGGATAATCTTGGTCTACCCATATTAAACATCATGTTAGCTGTAATTAACTTAACTTCTTCAGGTAGATTACTCCAATCATTAAATACTATTTTACATTCATCTACTGTTACTTGGATGTCTTGTTCAAAAACTTCATTAACCCTGATCTCATTAATAGGTGTTCCCATCCCCATCTGGTATTCTGGGTCTTTGTCAGTAACGAGATGTCCGATACCAAACGTAGGTAAGCCAAGGTGGTCCATATATATTTCGTATTTACATCCTTCATCTATCTTTAATTCCTCTCTTAGTCTATCTACAAAAAATTCCATTAGTTGTTTCCTTTTATTTTATTATTTTCTTCCACTGATTGCACTAAAACCAAAGTATGCTCCGACCAAGCCACACATACTTATGTATTGTGTCATAAGGATACTCTCTGCTTCTGCCAACCTGTTTGGGAAAGCTAGTGTCAGTATAGTGGTAATACCCATAAGAATAATTAAAACCCATGCCATTCTCCGTTTGTTTGTTTGATATGCTACCTTATCAGGAATTAAATCTCTACTTTCGCTCATGTGCTTTCTTTAAACTTTCTTTTGCTTTTTTATCATTGTATAAATTGTCAAATGTTTTAGTTGGGTCTAGATAACTTTCGTGCTGTTCTGCCGAGTGTTTCCATTGTGATGGTGTAAAGTCAGGTGCTCCGTCTCCAGTCGCCCATAAAGCAGGACTTGTAGCACGGACTCTGTTATTAGGCAAAGCAACAAAATTACCTGTCCATTTCCCAGCATCTAATAAGTATAACACATGCGATTGTTTATGTTGAGCAGGATCATCTGCTATATCGCCATCTGTGTAGTCTACTGTAAATAAATATTTACCTTTGTAAAATTCTCCACCTATCTTGCAAAGCCAAGGGCTTGAGCTTACTCTGTCCATCACGACTACACTGTGATTTCTTGACTCACAATCCCAAGGTTGTACTAAATGATCTTCCATTGGTTCTGACCATTCATCTAGTGGTATGTCGGCTACAAGTGCTTGTATCGGCATCCTAGCCCACATAGCTCCACCATGTATATTTGTTTCAGGTCCATCTTCAAAGTCAGCTTCACAGCCTGTAAACACAAGCTGGAAACTTAATGACCTGTCAGGTATTGTATTAACTGCAAATACCATCGCATGTAAAAACTCTCCGTGATACTGCGAATGGTTTGACGTAAACTCTTTCCGTACCCAACAATGAAAATGGGGTACGTTACTTATGAGATACGGCATTTACTTACGTCTTGCAGCCCCTACTTTACCACCTTTAGCCATGCCTTTTTTCTTTTTGCCCATGCCACCACCCATCATCTTCTTAGGTTTCATTGCTCCACCTTTGGAGTATCCTTTTTTCTTTTTCATCATAGTACTATTTCCTCTTATTCATAATCTGTAATCCTTGTTTACCAAACCTGTAACCAAAAGATGCTCCTATGCTAATGTATAAACAGTTAGCAAACCAAGAAGGTGTGTTTACATTTAAGAAATCAAACCCTTCTTTAACGTATGGTTGAGTCCAAGGTAGGAAACATCCAACCAATATACCACCAAAAATTATTGTCCAAAATTCATCTTTCCAAGAACCTGCCATCTGTGCAGTCAAGTTCTGTTCCATTAACATAGATGACGTAGCTTCTGTCTCGTATACTTTAGCTTCAGCTTTAGCACGAGCTACTTTAACATCTGTCTCTGCCTTAGCTTTATTAACCTTACCTTGAAGATACGTACCTGCAAGAGATGCTATTGGACTTATGAGGGCTTGAAACATTTTTTAATTCCTGTTAAGTATCCTATATTTCTAGTCTTAAACTTTTTTTCTATCCAATCAAATATCCATTCAAACATTATTTTTTCCTCTTTGTAACTAATGTGCCTTTTCTAGCCACCATTGTTGTAGGTTTTCTTTTTTTACCAGATGCAGTTACAGACCATTTAACTCTAGCAGGTCCTGTCTTTTTTCTAGCTTCATTTTTAGATATTTTGTTAGCTACGTTTGCAGGTCTACATGCTGGGTAAGGTCTTTTGTTTTTATCTTTACCTGACCTTCCACATTCTTTGCCTGTCTTAACGTCTCGCCAATCTTCTTTAAACCATTTAGTTAAGCCACCTATAGGCTTTCTAGACATACGTGCCACCTCTAGCTTTATATGTCTTTACCAACCAAGCATTTGCATACGCTGATGGATATACTTTAAACTTTCTTTTAGCTTCTGCTTTAACTGCTGCATAAAGTTTAGCATTTTTAGGTTTAGCACTACCTGTAGATTTTTTTGCTAACAATCCTTTCTTGGCTTTAAGAACTTTAGTTAAAGTCTTAGCTTGACCTGCATGTGTTTTACTTGCTTTGTTTAATCCACTTGCAACTTTTTTTATAGTTGACTTTGTTTTTGTTGCAAGTGTTCCTGATTTAGCTTTAATAACACCTCTACCTATAAGAACATCTTTTTGTGTTACTTTACCATCACCACTTAAATCTTTTAAGTTTCTAGCCATTACTTTACCACTTTACTTTATCTGCCCAATAAGCTGCTGACATCTTACCTTTAGCAATGTTTTTGCCATGTCTCGCTTTAAATGATTTTCTTTTTGCTTTCATTCTATCAGACTCACCTGCTTTAGGTTTACCTGCCGTTCCTTTTACTTCGCCAACTTTTTTACCTTGTTGACCAAAGCGAATGATTTTTTCTACTCCACCCTCACATGCCTTTACTATATGCGACTTAGTAGGATGGTCAGGAGTACGCTTTGGTTTATTACAGGGCATCTTAGCTTTGTCAACTTGTGCCGCCATAGTTAACCTTGAAAGAATATATGATACACTAATAGACCAATGATAAGTAGCTTACCATAGTCTAGATCAAATCTAGTTCCTTCACCGAACTTCTTTTCCCACACTTCAAATTTAATCTTGTTCCAATCTATCATGTTGTTTTTCCTTTAACTATAGGGTCGCCTATGTAAACACAAGTACTATAACCATTTAAATATTGAGGGTCTTGTATTGTACTTGTTCTTACTTTATCTACGTATTGATAGCATGTATCTTGTGATGTAAATGGAAAATTTACCATTGGAAAATTTACCCATGTAGCATTATCTCCTAATGCCCATAAAATTGTTATAACTGGAATCCACATAATTTAATCGCCTTTCTGAGGAATGCAGTATACTTTGAGGTAGACTTTATCACCTGCTTGTCTTTGATGTAAGTCTTGTTTTTGTAGCTTTTGTGCATATCCAAGGCACGTATCCAAATCACTGAAGTAGACATTTTCTTTAATCTCTGTTCCTTGTAGTAAGACGACTAACATCCAAACCATAGCTAGTGCCACAAATTTGTGAAAGCATATTCATTAGCACATCCACATATATCATTTAATAATCCCATTGCTACTGCGTATAATATAATAAACATGAAGAACGCACCTACTAGATATGTTATCCATTTAATTATGAGATACATTGTAACATTGTATTTTTAAAATGTCAATCATTTAAATTGATCTTTTATACTTTTAACTACATTCTTTAAATTAAAAGGTTTTTCATTTGGTCTATAAGGACACTCATATTGTCTAGGACATTCTCCTGCATCGTAAGGTACATACTCTCTGTACTGTGTATTGTTTGCACCTACAAAGACACATACTCTTTGTTTGTTTCCTAGTATCTGACTTGCTAATCTACAAGTCGTCATCTTTTCAGATGTACTATCGTCTTCTGCGTAGGCTAATGTATTTACTAGTAGAAAACAAATATAGACTATTACTAATAAAGTTATTCTACTGAAATCGTTATTAACCATATCATCCAACCTAATCCAGCACATCCAACTAAAGAAGCTACTCCTATAATACTGTAGTCTCTTATCATTCTATCCTGTTCTTGTTTGGCATAGATTGCTTCTTGCCTACTCTTACGTATTCTTCCCTCTTCTTTAATGAGATCATTCCATGCTTCTAAGCCGTAATGTCCTATTAAAAAGTTTCTTAACTCTTCTCTTTGTTTAGCTAGTTTCTTTTTAGCTGAGAAGCTCTCCATCGCTACTTGTTCAACTGATCCGTTAAACAATTTGTCTAGAGCAGAGGGATTGTTTGCTGTCCTCTGTATGTTATCTACGTCACTAACTGCTGACATCCATCTGCCTAATTCAGATGACATGTCCTCAATTTCTTTGCCCACCATTATGGCTTTTTTTATTGCGTTATAGGCTGTAGTCGCACCTGTAACGGCTGCCGACAATGTAATGGGGTCTAACATTGTAGAGCAATCCTACTTTGATTTTAGATTGTTTGTTACGTTTCCACCTGCAAAGTAGTTATGTGGCTTAGAGTATCCACCATTAGCCATTTTTTTCTTTGTAGTTACAGAACCACCTCTATTAAAGTGTTTATCTATTAGACCTGCTTTAATACCACCTTGTCTTAGTCTCTGTAAGCCATCTGCTTTTGTAATAGTACCCATTTTTACATCTGTACTAATACTTTTTATAACTCTTATTTGAGCTGCTTCACTCATATCTTTTGCCATTTTAAAATTTCTCCTTTATTCTATCCATCCTTCTGCTTTCATTGCATTTTCTACGTGAGAAAGTGAATATTCTACCCCTGTATCTTTTTTGATGAGGGCTCTAATGTAATATACAGAGGAATGAGGTACATGAACTGCACGTAAATCTCCATAAGTACGTAGAGATTTATATGTACGTGACAAAACATTGTCTGTATATGTAAGTTTTACTGATTTTTTCATAGAAGTCAACTATTAATTTACTGTATGTGTAACATTTAAATGTATTATAAAGATTTTCTATTACATATAATGTGTTACTATTATGTATTATTTTATTTTTAAAGTGTAACAGTTAAATGTATGTAGTTATATGGTAATTATACTCTTTTTGTACAGCTTGTCAACCCCAAAAAAATAATATAAGTAGTATTTTGTATTATATAGTGTGACATTGCAGCAACTGTTGTATACTTGCAACACTTTATAGTGGAGTTATCTATGTGGTTACCACTTGAAATACCTAATCTGTGGGTTTATACATACACGTATACGTGGGTGGGGTGGGTGGCCCTTGCGTACCCCCTCGTATGTAAGCAGGTGTCCGTGTGCATACGCACAAATACACATACGTTGTACACAAAAGCACTCCTTTCTCTGTGAGAAAAACAAATGAGACACAAAAGCCGACCTTTTACGCAACACATACGCACATACAAGCCGAGTTGTCTTTTAAAATGCTTATCACAAAGTGATAGATACACAAAAAGTAGCACAAAATGCTATTTGGGAGCATGAAAATACCCTACCCCTTGACAAACTTATATCCTTTTGTATAATTAAAAACACTTGAAACGTTAGTAAAAGTATTTTTAATTATACTATAAAAGGAATAAACAAATGAAAAACACAAACATCAAAATTACTTACTGCAAAGCAGACCCAATGTTAAACCCTAACAATCGCAAGGAATATATTATTCCTAGTAGCAATTGCAACTACCAATATCCAAAGGATTATGCAGACTACCACACACAAAAAGTACACTCTGTGTACTTGAACGATGAGCAGATTGACTATGTGCAAAGCACAAGAGGGCAAGGTGTTGTGTCCAACTACCCTGCACAATACGAGCTATTGGAGATGAATGCAGACATGAAGTTGTATGCACAATATGACACTGGCTTTAAGCCAATTATGAAATAATTGAAAGGATACCATAAAATGAGAAACATTTTAGCTATTTACACACTTTTTGCTTACGCATTCCTCAACATAGTTGTTGGATTTTGGACTATCGCATTTGCAGACACAACTGTGATTGCAGACATGCAGACATTTGATACACTTGTATGTGGCATTGGTTCAATCTTCATTGCTTGGGGTTTGATGATTGTAGGAACTATTGTATTCAGAAAAAGGAGATAACAGACATGACAAACGGAATACCACACAATTGCATTGTACTAACGTACAAAGATGGTACGCAAGTAAGCATTGCACAGAATTACGAGGGTGTGCATAATAGTGTATGTGGAGATTATGCACATACAGTTGAAGTGTTAGCAGACACTTCTGAACAACCTAAATGTCACCTAACAGTAGAAGAACTTATACAGTTCTTACAATCTAAAAGTGTGGCACAATAGCCACACAGTTAGGAACATAACAGTAGAATAATATATAATTTACTTGTAAATATATTATTCTACTTTATATGTTACTTATACAATGATAACCAAAAAGGAGATTGCATAAATGCAAATCACAAGAACTTCAATGATTAGTGGCAACACACACACAATGGACATTAACGTAACGCACAAGCAAATTGGTGCATGGGAGAGTGGTGTTCTTATCCAAAATGCAATGCCACACTTGAATGATGATGAGCGTGAGTTCATCAAAACTGGTATCACTCCAATGGAGTGGGTTGAAACTTTTGGAGAGGAGTAGGCATAATGTTTAACACAGTTAAAGATGCATGGCATCAAGTAGGTGGCTTATCCAAGCCATCTAAAATGCCATCTTATGGCTACTCACTAAGTGCATTTAAATGCAAAGTTGGTAGTAAGTTACGCAAGGTTAAGAACTCAACATGTGCAGATTGTTATGCACTCAAAGGTAGGTACGTATTCCCAAATGTGCAGGAAGCATTGGACAGACGTATGGACAAGCTATTGAACAACCCTAAATGGGTTGATGCAATGGTGTTTCTAATCAACAACTATTCCACTAAAAGTGGTGTGTTTAGGTGGCATGATAGTGGAGATTTACAATCTCTTGATCACCTTAAAAAGATTGTTGCTATTGCAAACAAAACACCCAATGTAAAACATTGGCTACCTACAAGAGAAGTTGCATTTGTACAAGAGTACAAAAAGACTATTGGAGACTTTCCTAACAATCTTATTGTTAGAATAAGTGCGACCATGATTAATGGTTTACCACATAAGTTTCACAAGCATTCAAGCACTGTATCCACACAGAAAGATTTTGACTTAGGTTGGACTTGTCCTGCTAATAAGCAGAATAACAAATGTGGAGATTGCAGAGCTTGTTGGGATGGTAACGTGGACAACGTAACCTATCCACTTCATTAGTATTTATTGTTTTATATTACTTGACTTTAGGTAAAAGTAATATAAAACTTTATAAATACTTAAACACTTAACAACACAACGAAAGGAGCATTATTATGCTAAACATTATCAAAGCCTACACATTCTGTGTTTCAAAGTTTCTCAAGGGTGAGAAGCCTACAAGGTATAGGATTAACAAGCACAAGTGGCTTGGGTTCAAGATTTACCAAACTAATGGTGGTAAATTGGGTGAGGGTTTTACAGTCGTATGCAGAGGATACAAGGCATCTAGCTTTCCTAACTACATTAGGAATGGTGTTAATCGTGTCAATCCTTACACACCCTTTAAGTCAATTAAAGGTGTGATGAGATACCAACATAAAAACCCTATCACAAAGATAGCATAATGAAAAACATTCGTAACCCTATTGCAAGAATGCTACACGTTGCAACTCGTAATAGGGTTATGGGTGTGGATAAAAAATTCAACAAAAAGAAAGAAAGGCAAGAAAATGCAGAGTCAAAACTTAGGAAAGATGCGAGTAAACAAGAGGATGTTTAGTAAAACTAAACGTAAAGAGTATAAGAATAACAGACGTTTACAACGTCAACTTAAACAAACAACACAACTTAAATCGTGGAGATAAGCAATGCCGTATGCTGATAATGCAATGAACCAAGCCTGCAAAAAGCGTAGGTATGAACGTAACAAAAAATTTAGAAGAAGAGTGAAAAGGCTAGTGTTTTCCTTGCGAGGTTGTGCAGGAACACTTACACATAAATGCGTATGGAAAGGAAACATATCTCATGTTGCATTGCAATATGATCACCGAGTAGGTGAAGATAAAAAGCATGACATATGTAGAATGGATGGACATGCTATAGAAACAATTAAAACTGAGATGAGAAAGTGTGACGTAGTGTGTGCTAATTGTCATGCAATTAAAACTGAACAGAGGAGACTACAACAATGAAAATTAAAAAGCTAATCAAACTATTAGAATGCATTGAGGGTGACTACAATGGCAAACTACCACAAGATATGTACGATTTAGGTTCATACACAAGAGCAGATGACTCTCGTATAGGCATTGATGGTATGGATTTTGTCCACGTTATGAGGTCATTTAAAAAGATGCAAGGAATACTTGCAGAAGAGGTTAGAACAGATACTCAAGAGGGTGCAGTAGCTGAGTTAACTAAGGAAGTAGAGTATTTAACAGAGGAGAATAATAGGTTAAAAACTCACGACAAACAATTAGAAGTATCTGTATCACAGACTAATCAGATAATGAAACTAGAGCAAGAGGTATCACGACTAAGAGAACGTAATGCCTATCTCAAGGAACGTGTAGAGGAACTGATATTCAGATGCAAAGCACACCCTAAGTATGATTTTAGTGAGATACCTAACGATTGTGAGGGTCAAGAGTTCCTAGACAATGTAAAAAAGTATCTCAATACTAACAAGTATAAGATGCGAGTCAGAGGTCAGCACGTTAAAGATGAATACAAAGGCACAGGTGCTACGGCATATGGGCAGAGCATAGAACAATCAACACACTTACGAGTGTACATAGAGGAGAAGTAAATGGAAGAAGATAATGTTTATTGTAATGAATGTGGATACGACATGGGAGTAGGATATAGTAATTGTGGTATGTCTGAAGATGGTGTATGTTCAGAATGTGGAAATGATAATGACGAAGAGGAGAAGTAATATGAATACAGAAAAAGAAAAATATCCTGTTTTATATGACATAACATTTTATCTAACTGATGAAGATGGTATGGAAGTTTTAAATGATGATGGAACTACTAAAGAGTATAGACTTAAAGACCATATTAGATTTTATACAATGGGTTATAAACCATTAGAATATCTTGCAGAAGAATTAGATTTAACCATGTTAGAGGAGAAGTAAATGAATATACATGCAATAGAAAACAGAGTACTTGAGCTAATGCAAAGTGGCAAGGCATCACCAATTAAAGGTTGGTCAGCAAGAGAGATTGCAGATAGAATAACCTTTGAATGGAGAGATGACAAGGCAGGAGTGTATGCTTTTGCCTACATTGCACACATACATTCAACACCCTTAAAGAAAAATAATATATAATTTACTTGTAAATATATTATTTTACTTTATTGTTACACAAAAGGAGAAACACATGAAAGCATATTACATAGACCCAATACTAGAATTTGTAGCAGAAGTAAGCTATTCTGGAGATTACAAAGAGATATATAAATGGATACAAGCAAGGACATTTGATGTAGTAAACATCAATAGCTATGGAGATGGTTTGTATGTAGATGATGAGGGATTGCTCAAGGAAAAGAATTACTATTATTCGCTACCTGTATACAGATATAACTCTGAAAAACTTGAGGGTAAGTACGAATTACAAACTTATGCAGGTAAGTCAATCATCATAGGTTTGGATGGGAATGGAGATAGTGATGACGTTAAAGGATTATCTTTTGACTTATTAAAAGATAGAATAAAGTGGCATGGTATGATACATAGAAATAATTTAAACATAAGGAGCATGGCAATATGACAATAGAAATTAATGATGTATTGAGTTTGTTTGATGGTATGTCTTGTGGACAGATTGCATTGAACAAAAGGGGTGTTAAGTATAACAACTATCTCGCTTGTGAGATAGACCCCTATGCTATTAAGATAGCACAGAAAAACTTTCCTCAAACTATACAGTTAGGGGATGTTACAAAGTTACATGAGGATAGTCCTATACTA
>Ga0208767_1000874_pt1 | contig 24607 bp, 26 predicted proteins | sample VirMetDEL_Mar_21_FD_184514 | JGI IMG/M metagenome (GOLD analysis project Ga0208767, IMG submission 184514) | Aqueous microbial communities from the Delaware River and Bay under freshwater to marine salinity gradient to study organic matter... | ecosystem: Environmental > Aquatic > Marine >... | reverse complement strand
TTATATTGATTTAAAATCATCATAAGCTTGTTTTTATTTTTAACAAGAAAATTACCTTGCTTCTTATCATCTTCAGTTAACTTATTATAGTTTGTTTTTGAAATATATTTCATTCCAGCTAAATCATTTCTCAAAGGATATTTCACTAAAAATGAAAAAATAGTATAAACCATGACAAGCTCTTTTTCTTTTCCTGTTAAAGTTTCTTTATTTCTAAGATTTTGTTTTACTATTTCTTTTTTCATGGTGTTAATCATAGACACTACTTCTGATAATTCAGCAAAATTGTTTTTTTGTTTCTCAGATATTTTCCCTGATTGCTGGTCTTCTAAATATTTATCATTAAGCTCATCTCTAATCTTTTGATATGAATCGATTAAATCATTATATTTCTCATCATGGTTCAAAGCCATTAAAAATATAATTACAGCATTCAAAGTATTCCTTTTACTTGTATAATGTTTATCTTGCAACTTTTCCATTACCTTTTTAGGATTAGATAAAAAATCAAAATCATCTGTATCAAATAACTTCTTTAATTTATTCAAATGAGTTTCATATTGCTTAATAGAATTAGGTTTTAAATTAGGTCTGCTTTCTTGTATTTTCTCTGTCATGTTTTCAGAATTAATCTTCATATTTTATAAACATATTAAGATTAATATTTTAAATAAAAAAAATTAAAAAAGATTATTTTAATTTATCAAGTAATTCTTGATTAGATTTCAAAAGCTCTTCTGTCCACTTCTTTAAGTCTTCATATTTTTGTTTTTCTTCAAGATAAAGTCTTTTCCATTTGCTACATTTATCGCAAATATTGTAATATCTATACAAATGTCCTAAATCCATTTTATATTTACAATAGATATTTATTTTGTAATTTAATAATCAAAAATTATAAAGGTGTCAATCATTAACACTTGCTATAAAATACTCATATAGAAATGATACATATAGAACTCTTATAAATGTTCAGGTGTTAACCATTAACACCTTATGCATTATAGAGTTCAAACATACCGCCCTTGAGTGTAGCAACCCTTACATATTCGCAGAAACTACGCATAACATCAAGCCCTGCAGGGAAGTCACCAGTAATGAATAAATCAATACCACGCTGACCTACTCGCCCATTTGTCAGCTTAGTTCCTATGTAAAAGAATTGACCAGTAAGCTCTAAATCCTGGTCATGACCAGCATATGACGCATTCATACCACCAGCCCTACATTCATCTGAGAACTCTTGACGAGTAATGAAGGGGATACCTTCAGAATGTGTTAATTCACTAAATAGCCTTGCGTTATTATCAATCGCCGTAGTGTATTCAAATCTATCATTATATTTGAGATTGTAAGCTGTCTTAGTTGTAGTTCCCACAACACCATCACTATCAACAAGTGGAGACAGAGCATTAACTTCACCCAGTAAACCATCTTCACTTTCACTACTATCACTAAGCATAGTAATAACACGTGGAACAAGGCGATTAGCCATACCCAGATTACGAACAACACTCTGACGAACAGCCGCCTGAGTTGTGCTGTGTTCTACTACACGATAATCAACAAATGAAAAGTTAATCTCTGGATTTGCGTTCTGGTATCTTTCCATCTCATCAGTAGCACCATAGAAAATGTAATCAGCACAGAACTTGAGTTCATCCTTTACAATTTCGCAGTTGATATCAGCAGACGAACCTTCCTTAATCTGAATACGCTGACCCTTCTGCGGATAGAAAGTTAATTCAATATTAATAGGCTCATTAATCATGTAAAGCGGAAGCTGATGAACTTTTAGGAAGGGGAATAAATCAGATAAATCAATTGCAAGAGATGGGTTTGTTTTTTCATCAGTAGAAACACGTAACCATTCAGGAATATTTTTATTTGTATGAGTATCAACATCATTCTCAAGTCCATTCTCTAGACCATATCCAGCAGCTTCAAAACGAGAGCCTAGAGTGTAGTTGAAATCATGAGACATACTACGACCATTCATATACATTTCTCTTTCAAGGTTATTTTCATTTGTAATTAGAGAAGACTTAACTGAGAAAAGATGTCTCCAGCTATCAATTTCATTAATTGCTTTATTTCCTATCTTCAATACAGCCTTCTTTACAATTTGACCTATACCTACATGGGGCATAGGGAAAGAACTATCATTTGAACCTGAAGCAAGTTTAAGAGCAACAAAAATCTTAGAATGAGAATGAAGGAAACCCTTATTCTGTAGAGTAAAACGGCAGAAACCATCAGAAGTTGCAGTTCCTTGATTAAATACAACTGGCTCAAGTAAATCAGTTTCTAACTGCTGAACATAGTTGACTGGAATCGACTGAAGCATAAGAAAATCAGGAGTTCGTCCATCATCCTGACCAACTAAAGGCTTAGCACTTGATTGAGTAGGCGGCGGTGGCTTTGTATCACTATCAACGTCCATTATTTTATAACCTTACAAAGATATAAAATAAATAAAAAAAAAATCAAAAATTATGGTATAGATAATATTACTTACTGACTAAGCTGAACTCCATTTCTGTTGTATACTAATTGAGCCGCAGACTTGATGAAAATATAAACACCGATAGGATTATCTGCTGTAAGTTCGCTATCAATACTGACACCAAATTGCTCCATAGAGAAATCTTCTCCACCACCTAAACCATACTTGACACCTAAGCCCATAATAGACCCACCTAGTGGAATATTATTGTAAGAGAACTCGCCTGCGACGCTTGTAGTCATATTATAATTTCTGTTCATGTTAGCAGGAGAAGCAGAAGAACGACCCATTCCATAGGCTGGAACAAGAGCATCAACTAAACCCTTAACAATAAGGGGGTCAGGTAAGTTACTATCTTCGTTTCCAGTCTCTTCAGTATTTGCTACATAATCAAAATCTGCTGGATATTTGACACCCCCCTTGAGAAATTGAACACGCTTAATTTTAGCGAGAGTAGTTTTACTTGAACCCACGCCAGAAGGATAAGTTGTAGCCTGTCCATCATTTGTTAGAGTGTTAATATTAGATACAGGCATGAAAGTCATAAATGCAGAATGAACTTGACGAAGAGCAAGAGAATATTGTATCTGAGCATTAGTAGAATTGATTGAAGTATAGAGAGATGTAATAGTATTAAAATCCATAGTTCCTTCAGATGCTGGTGGTGTGTCTCCTGGGTCTTGTATTTCACAGGTCAGCTTAAGATTAGATAATTCATAATGAGCGTCACCAATTCCAGTAGTATCTCCAGCTAACTGGAAAAGAACGTTACTATCAGGCTGAAGTAAAAACTCTAAAACAATTCCACCAAAAGCATCAGGGCGTAAATCAACCAAGTTTCCAGACTGAACAAAACCGCAAGGAATATGAGAAGAAAAAGAGTTAGTCTGTGGCTTAGTAGTTGTAGGGCTTTCCATAACTGATTTTCTGAAAGTTACTGGGTTAGGTTGAATTAAGCAAGTCTGCGAAAGATGACCTAACTGGTCTCCTAGAGCAGATGAAGTTAAAGCCATGTAACTATTCATATATTTTGCATAATGTCTAATGCTCTCGCAAATCATCTTTGAACGCTGAGAGCGAATAGTTAACGTATCAATTAAATTGTAAATACCTAAGCGATTATTCATAGTAATATGGTCTCCATTAGTTAATGGAGTGGGAGTTGCAAGATTATCCTTGTAAGCTGCGAAATCTCCTACAATTCTGATAGAACGTGGGTCTAACATTCCACTCTGGGCGGAAATAGTAAATGATAACACAGGGAAACCATTTTTGAACGAGATTTTACCATCAGCTGGGATGTTGTCAGGTCTAATTTCAATATAACGAGAACTCATATTTTTATACTAAATAAAATATAAAATATTAGAAACAAAAATAAATAAAAATATTTTTATATATAAATGAACTTTGTAAACGAAAGAAATGAAAAAGTTAATTATCAACGATATGAATCGACTGAGATAAAATTAGCAAAAGAGTTTATCAAAGATGATGATTTTGTTTTAGAATTAGGAGCAAGATATGGCGGAGTTTCATGTGCAATTAATTCTAAGCTGAAAAATAAAACTCATCAATATTCAGTTGAACCAGATATTAGAGTATGGGAAGCATTAGAAAAAAACAAGAAAAATAATAATTGTCATTTTAATATTATTAAAGGAACTATTAGCAAAAATAAACTCAAAATAATTAAGGATAGTAGAAACTTTCCTGATAATAATGACTGGGCTGCTTTTACTTGTAGGGGTGGGTCAATGAATGACACCCCTAACTATTCTTTACCTAAAGAACCTTTCAATGTATTATTTGCTGATTGCGAAGGATTTTTAGAAACCTTTTACAATGAAAACAAAAATCTTTTTGATAATTTAAGGCTTATTATCATAGAAAAAGATAGAGCAGATTATTGTAATTATGATTATCTTGAAAAAGAGTTTTTTAATTTAGGATTTCAGAAAGTTTATTCAAATAAAGATTTTCATGTTGTTTATGAAAGAAAAGAAAAATCAATGCCTAAAATACTTTATATCAATCTTGATGAAAGAAAAGACAGACGCGATCATATGGAAAAACTTTTACAAGGTTATGATTATGAAAGAGTTTCAGCTATTAAACATGAAGATGGATATATAGGATGTGCAAAATCTCACATTCTATGTTTACAAATAGCAAGAGCCAGAAAATTAGATAAAGTTATCATTCTTGAAGATGATTTTATGTTTCATAAAAATAATAATTTCAATAATATAAAATTACCTGAGAAATATAGTTATGGGTCAATCATTGACACCCCTGAACAAATAAAAGATAAATCTGAGCTTACAAAGAAACAAATGAAACAATTAAAAAAAGATAAATCATTATTTGATAAAAAAATTAAAGTAAAAAAATTAGAATATGATATTCTTTTACTTTGTAATTTAATCAAAAAACGAGAAAAGATCAATCATACATTTTCAAGAGTTTATCAAGCTGAATGGACTTCTGGACATCTTATAAAAAATACTCTTTATAATGATTTAATAAAAAATCTACAAGAAGGAATTGAATCGAGATTAAAAGAAGGAAAATGTAGAGAAAATAATTTAGATATTTACTGGAATAAACTTTTCAAAGATTATAAATGTATTTGTCATAATGAAACTTTTGCGACACAAAAAGAAGGTTATTCTGATGTAAAAAAAGAACATATGAATAGAAGAAATTATTGATTTACATGATTACTTCAACAGAACCTTCGCGAACAACTAATCGCCTTAGGTGGAATACAAAACTCTGGAAGAGCTTAGGCTTGTCAGGCTGAGTATCAGTTAGATATCTTAGATTGACTGCTAAATCCTTACCACGTAAATCCATTACACCATTCTGACCACCTGCAGAGAAACCGCGTCCAAAGATAAAGTTATTATTGAACTCGCTGAAACTCTTAGGCTGTATCATACTATTATCTAATACTTTTTCAATTTCATAGATATGGTAAGCATCTATGGATTTCTTAGTTGCTATCTTCTTCGTAGAGATTTCACGCGATGGAACACGCTTTCCATTTAGCGTAAATTGAATTGAAGAAAGCTGGTCGCATACTCCTGTATATGCTGTGCGGTTAGATGCTAAGCAAGTATCTTCTGGGTTCTTTGACGCATTCGCAGGAGCAACAGAATAATTAGAACCCTTAATAACATAAGTTCCAGAAGCAGAAATCTTTTGAGCTGATGTGTAAACACTACTATCCTGCGGAACAACTAATAGCGATTTCGCCCTGCTATTCTGAGCAAAAACCTGATAAGTAATTTGTCTATCAGACGCAAGAATACTATGTTTATAATTTGTAAGAGAATGAATATCAAACTCTATAGCCTTGCCTTCTCTAACCTTTTGAACCATACCCCTTTCATATCCTGGGTCAAGCTGAACTTGAGAAACAATTAGATTTACATTTGAAACCTTGTATGAAACATCATATGAACTCTCTTCAGCAACAGAAGTAGAATACATGACATAATCACTATTAATTGTATCTGCACCAGCCTTGACTGAAGCATTTTGAAATGTAACTTCAATAAGACCAGCAGAAGCATTCGCAGCCGCTGAAAGATTGATACCTGAAATAGTTAGCGGAACATCTCCATGAAATGCAGAACCTGAAGCATTATTCGCAGCCTTACAGAACTTAAACTTTTCACCCACTACAAATGGAAACCTAGAAACTCTCTCAGCACCATCAAGGTTGTTTTCAGTATCAATATAAACCTTAGTTGTTTCAGTTCCAGCAGCCCAGTTGTTAGGAGCAGAAGAACCATTTACAGAGTGGAAGTGTGGATTGAGTGGAGTTCTTACATCACGAAGAACCGAATCGAGCTGTTTGACAACATCTTCAGCTTGTGCTAAATCAATCTCAATATATAATCCATTTGTCATACCAACTGGGAAAATTGTATCAGAATTAGCAAAAATACCAGTATGAAGGGGAATACAAACCTTAGCCTTTAGGAAATCAGTATCTGTAAAAGTTGTGCTTTGATTTCCACTTGTTGCCTTAAAATAAGGATTTGTAATTGTATTCGCCATAGAAGATTTACTAGTTCCCTGAGTTCCACGATTTTCAGGAGTATGAGCAGCACAACCTTCCTTTAATGCTCTCATGTTTTCAACACTATTATCTTTATCATAATCATATTTTACTGCTACATAAGTTGAGTAATCAGTAATCTCTTCAAGAAGCTGACCACGCGAACCATCATAAACCCTAATATTTTTGATTAAAACAGAAGAGCATTTATCAAGCTGTAGACGTGTAGGAGCTTTACCAGAAGGAAGAGCTAAACTTATATTGAATTGTAAATATGTGTCACGCCCATCCATGTATTTTGTAGATGGGTCAAGGAAGATTTGTATTTTCTGACCTGGGGAGTAATCAAGCCCATTTTCACTAGGAACAGAGATTTTAGTTTCACCGACGCGGACGGAATTATCAGCAGACCAATAAGCAGACATTTTATAATCTTATACAGATATAAAATAAATAAAAAAAATAATCAAAAAAGTTAAATATTAATTAACGAAGTTTGCTTTGCTTATTGAACTCTTCCTGTTGTTATTGTTTGTTGAGCTGGGGCTGAAGCTTCCTGGATTGTTTCCTGTTGTTGCTGTTGTTTTAAATCATCAGCTTGTTTATCTTCTTCAACTTTAGAACCTACAGCATCAAAAGCAGATGAAGCTAAATCAACAGCTCCACCAATAATTGCAGCTGGTGGGTAAAAAGTTCCCACAACATCAGCAACAGAACCAGCAAGAGAAAGAGCATTTCCTGTCTTTTCTTCCCAGTTGTCTCCAGCAAGATGAAAACCTTTTCCACCCTTAAAATCCTGGTATAAATCTATTCCCATCGTGCTTAACCCACCAATAGCACCAGCAGCCTTTCCCAGTTTAGTAACTCCATCTTCTGTTAGTCCATCTTCAAGGAGATTTTCAACTCCATTTTGAAGTTTACCTTTAGAACCTGCTACGCTTTCTGCTTCTTCAGATAATGAAGCCCCAGTAGGCGAACCTTCTGCCCTTGTTTCTTCACCAGCCATATCTCTTAATTGTTGTTCCCCCATCGCTTGTCTCTGGGGGTCGCCTTGTGTAGCATTTTCCCTAAGAGTATTATTTGCGGCTGTATCAGGATTAGAACCCTTATTTTTCCCAGCTTTCCATGCTTGATAATCTTTAATAGCTCCAGGCATTTTTGAACCTTCCCAGAGAGTTTTTCCTGTATCCATAGCTTCCTTAATTGTGTCAGCGGTTTTAGTTTGTTCTTGTAGTCCTGTAATTCTATCAGCTACTTCTTGATTATGTTGACGTATTTTATCATTTAAATCTCTAACGCTCTGAGTTCTCATATTGCCTTGAGCAATAGCATTTCCAGAAGTTCCGTATAAATCCATTTTATAATACTATGAATATTTTAATCTATTTACAAAAAAAATAATTATTCTATTTCTAATTCTTCAGCTTCTTCACTATCTCTTGTAGGATATATTTTTCTTTCATGTCTTATATAGGCTTCAGCTGGATTTTCAGAAAGTTTCAAATATAAAAATGAAAATCTATCTTTATGGGCTTCTTCATATAATTTCATAAAATTATCATGACCGCCCACCATATCCCCATATTCTTCTGCTATCTTTTCTAGTTCTTTTTGATTTTGTTGTTTACATATAATTACGTCAGTTGCGTTATTTCTAATCATTCCAGACACAGCCCTGAAACTTTGAACTGCAATAATATATAAATCAATATAATGTCTGAAACGAGTTGAGAAAAAACTTACTTGATTTCCCTTTTTAAAATCTTTTGTTAAAACATCATCCATAACTAAAGCATAAGTGGGACGTTCACTTTTTTCATATTTACCTTGTTCTTTTTTTATTTCATCAATAATTCCATCTTCATAATGGTCTAAACAATCAAAATGTTTACTTAATATTTTTCCTTTATTATCTGTGTGTAACGTAGTTGAAATAAACTTTACAACATCAAACTTATCTTTATAAAAATCAGGATTGCAAAAGTAGTTAACCAATAGATTACTCTTACCTGAGCGAACTGAGCCTATTATCAAAGTTAGACTGGGCATAGCCATTAAGTTAGGGTGGATATCATCAAAGTTTTCATTAGGGTCTTCATCCTTGACTTTCAAAACCTTAGGAATTGATTTTTTCTTTTTCATGTCACATTTACAAACTTTATGACCTTTAGGGCATTTCTTAGGCATTATATTTAATATGATATAATATTTTTTTATTTTAAACTTTTTAATTTTTTTCTGTGTCTTTTGATTAACATTTCACAAAGTTTCTTATCATTATTAGGAGTATATCTAGGTTCACCGCCTAAATTATGATGTTTATATTCCTTGACCCATGAGCCTTGATTTTTATATAATCCATAAAGGAAATCATCACAAAACCAATTATGGATTTGTGGGGGGAAAACCCAGCCAAAATGATTGAAATGTTTTTTATGGATCAAGAACTGAGTAGGTATATTTTCATTATTACTGAACCCAGCTGAATATCCCACATTATTATTTTTCTTCAATAGTTTGATAAACTTTCCCAGCCATTCTTTTCGTCCATCATACATGATATCATCTCCGCCAATTTGTATGTATTCAATTCCGTCATCAATAGCTCTCTTTGTTAAGTTATTCCATATTTTACAAGGATTACCTTTATGACTTGAATCGAATGAGAACCATTTTAATTTTATATCTTTATGGGTTTCAGGAAGATTGATAGCTGAATATAATTCATCATCATCATCATAACCTATATAAACTTCAATATTGAAATCAGATAATATTTCTAATGAAGGTAAAAGAATACTAAATAAATAAGTTTCTTCTAATGTTGTCCAATTCTTTTTATTACTTGTTGAAGGAACACAAAAAGCAATCGTCGTTTTTTCAGAAGGTGTTAATGATTGACACCCTAAACAATTTAATGATTTAGTTTCAAAATATTCTGATATAGATTTCTTATTATTATAATTTGTAATCTTTCTTTTGCATTCAGGAAACATAAAAGATAAATGCCTGTTTATTTCACTTAGCTCTTTCCATGATTGAAGATGAACTTTTTTTCCATTAGGAACATTATATTTATCTCCTTTCCTTTGATAATCATTAAAAAAGTAATTAGGATTATTTTTAGGAGTTTTTACAATTCTTAATGTTCCATCATCTAATTTTTCACATTCTGGGATAAACTCAACATAGTCACAATCAAAGCCTGCGATATTAATATCTTCATATAAATCTAAAGCTAAAACAACAGAAGCTGAACCAGAACACCAGTTTCTGATATATTTGAAAATACTTCTAGGGTCACACATTAAATGCTCAATAAAAATAATTTTGTCTTTAGGATAATCTTTCCAAACCTTTTGAATCGACTGGCTGACTAAATACATTTTACATTTATCTTTTTTTATGAAATCAATTACTTCAGGATTTTGACAAACAACTTCATCAACGTTAACATAATAAAGGGGATATTTATTTATCTTATCCCAATAGCGAAAAGCTAAACAACAACCAATCCAATCTCCTGTAATATTATTAAAATCAAAATCTTTCAAAGAACTTCCATTTCCTAAAACTAAACATGATTTCATTATATTTTATAATCTAAATAATATATTATTTTTAAACGAGTTAATTTAGAAAAATGATATCTTTATCAAGTTTCATTTTGTAACAATAAAATAAACAATCAAAAGTATTATTATGTTTTTCCCAGTCTTTGTAAATAGTATTAGTTTTTTTATCATATCTTTTAAACTTAATTCTTTTTTTAGGAATTATAATTTGTAAATCATCTTTTAAAACTTTTGCATAATTATAGCATAAAGTTGACACAGGCATAATTAAAATAAAAGGTTTATCTAATTCAACTAATCTATTTATGATTTCTTTTTTCTTTTCAAATGGTGGATTTGAAACAACTATTTCCCCTTTATTGTTTTCAAAGAAATCTATATTTTCATGAATTACATTCAAGCCTTTTGATTTCAGATATTCTCCTGATTGTCCATCTCCATAAAACGGCTCCCAGATAACTTTATCTTTAGGGATATAATCAATAATCCAATCCCATACATAATCAGGCGTCATGAAATCATTACATTTAGAAGGGTTGTAATCTTGATAAGTAGCCATTATATTTTATACAAATATAATAATTATTGTTTTTAAAACGAAATAAATATATAGGTGTCAATCATTGACACCTGCTATAAAATACTCATATAGAATTGATATCTATAGAACTCTTATAAATGTATGGGTGTTAATCATTGACACCTTCTCTTTTTGTTTCTTTTAGATTTGAAACACCAAATAACAAAATAAAAATTACAACATTTAATTGTCATTATAATCAATAAAATAAAATAAATTAGTAACATGCATCCCATCTATTTGAGCCATCCCTGTATCTATACCCTGTAGGTTTCAGTTTATCAACTAAATCCTTTTTTGATTTTTCAATAGCTTGTTGCTTTCTTTTTTCTTCCTTTCTTGCTTTTCTTAATGTTTCATATTTTGAAATAGCTTCAAATTGTGCTTCTTCTAAATCCTTTTTAGTTATTGTAGAAGTGGGATAAGAAGGAGTAGAAGTTTTTACAGGTTTAGGTTTCTCTGAAACTTCTTCTTCTAATTCTTTCATTTCTTTAATTTTCTTCTTTTGTCTTAATTGTTTAGTTTTTGTTTCAACTTCTTTCATGGCTTTTCTTTCTTCTGCTTTTGCTTTTCTTACAGCCATAGCTTTCTGTCTTGCAAGTGCTAATTTTGCTTTATGTTCTTCAGACATAGGTTTACGTGGCTTCTTTTGTTTAGCAGGTTTAGGCTTAGGAGTTGAATCGACTAAAGGAACTTCAGGGGTTTCAGCAATTTCTATGTAATCAGGTTTTACAGCTAAATTAGGTAAATCAAAAATATCTTCTTTGACTGGTTTAGGTTTCTCTACTACATCAGGCATATGTGCAGCCATCTCTGCTTCATAACTATCATACTCTTCTACTTCTTCTGGGTCAATAGTTGACCCACCTTCATCATATTGAAAATTAGGGTTTTCTTCTCCTGTCTCTTCATCAATATCTTCTTGAAAGTCAAATTGAACACGTGGGGGAAGTTTTCTATCCATATTTATAATAATATACAGAAAATATTTCTATAAATTATTAAAAATAATTAAAAAATATTAAAAAATTAAGAAAAAAAATTAAACATTTAATCTATTTACATTAATGAATTATTTTCAATCATGAAATTACATTAATTCCTTAGGCTTCTTTCTAAAATATAAAACAACTATTGATTGACCTGTTAAAATTGTTGCATATTGTTCATTAGAATAACAGAATGATAAATTGAAATCTGAAACTGAAATCTCAGAAGGATTATCTAAATCAATCCATACAAAATTATTAGGTTCAAAATATAATCTTCCTGTTGTTTGACTTGAATCGAAACGTGGAAGATGTCCTATAATTTGAGATTTATTACCAGTCAAAGCATTAACTACTCTTTGATTGAAATTATCTAATCTTACAAACATGGCTTGAGATGAAACTAATGAAGGAGCAAAGTTTGAATGAAACTCAGTAGGGTTGAAATTATCAGGAGTATCAACAACACCAGAATTGAAACCTAAACTCTGACGAGCATTCGCACCGCGAGAAGGTTTATAAATATCACTTTGTTCAAGTATTAGAACATTATTTAATCCTGTAATTCTATTACCTTGACCTGAATTAACACCCACTTGAGTATACAAAGCATTAGTGTTACTTGTGTCTAAAATAGCTCTACTTTCTACAACTCTACACCATCTCTGAGTGCCTAGTAAATCCATAGTTTCCCACCAGCCTGAGCGGTTCTTTTTCTTGACATCATATTCTTCAATAGGTGGGGTTTTAATATGAGCAATATGTAATTTAGCATTTAGCTTAGTTCTATCAGTTCCTATTTGCAATACAGGATGAAGACACCAGCAAGCTTGATGAATAGGATTAAATTGAGACGTTTTATTTCCTGCCGTAGCTGCTCCTGAGTATTCAGTAATTGTTTCCCATGCTGAACCAGAAGCATTATAAATCTCAGCCTTTAAGGTTTCACCCTTCGCAGTAAATCTTACCTTTTCATATTTTTCATCATCCATATCTTTTCTATCACCCAAAGCAGAAAAACTGGATGAAGCATTATTCCAGTATTCAATTTCATATCTTCTTGTTTTTCCATGTGTTTCATCCCACGCAGTATGATAACAAATTAATTGTCCAAAATCATTTCTACCCACAGCAAAATCCATATATCCACTTTCACCTATGTCCATATCATCATCAAAAGCATCATCATAATAATAAGGCTCATAGTATCCATCTTCTGTGGAATTATTGAAATATCTACTTAATCCCACCTGAAAAGGAACAGGAGCAGAAGCATTATTAGCATTAGCTCCATTTCCTGAAATATTTACAACCATATTACCATCTGAAAGAGATAAAGGATTATCAGGAAGAATAGCAACAGCAGGGATAGTCCCATCAAGACTTGCGTTTCTTGTTAAAACATTTGATGAATAAGCCCACTCTCCTGAACCATTACGAGACGCATTAGAATTGTCAAAATGATTTTCAGCATTTGTAAGAGTTCCATTTACATTTGAAGCAGATAAATACTGGTCTTGAGTAATTTTGTAACCTAAGAAATCTAAGCCTGATGCATTCCTTAAAAGTTCAACTTTTGTTTTATCTTGTAAATTAGGATGGTAAATACTATCACTCATTCTTGCTCCCAGTCTATTTGCGAAATCAGATAAAGTAAACTCTTTTACAGCTGTTTGAACTTCTGTCCTTCTAAGTAAAGCAACCCTTAAAGGATGATATGGCGTATCTTCTATTTGTGGAGCTGTAGCTCCATCTAGATTTAGTTTCTTTCCAAAATATTGATAAAATACATTATTCTGACGAGATAAAACAATACGACCATCAACGTTTACTTTTACACTTTGAAGAGCGACCTGAGCATTAGCAGGGATTTTATAAGTTGAAGTTAATTGATTTCTGAAACTCCATGCGTTGTAAATAGATTGATTTTGACGTTCCGCAGTTCCGTCTGCAATCTGATTAGAACATATAACCAAAGACATTTTATAATATTTATGATATTTTATTTATTGATAAAAATAAATTAAAATAAAATATAATATAAATGCCTTATAAGAAAAAAACAACTATGAAGCCTATGAATACTAAAACTCCTGATTATAAAAAAGGTTTACAGCATGATGTTGAAAAAGCAATTAAACCTGACAAAATAAAACCTAAACAAATCTTTGAATCGAATAAAAAGAAATCAACAAAAAAGAAATCAAAATATTAATTGTTTAATTTTCGCGATTTTTAAATATTATGTAAAGGTGTTATTCATTGACACCTACTATAAAATAAGCTCTCTATAATACGTCTATATGATTACATATAAATGTATGGGTGTCAATGATTGACACTCTCTATTTAAAGATAATTTATTATATTTAACTAAGTATAGAAAACATAAAATGTCTACAATTCCTAAATCTCTAAATCATGATAATATTACTGATGAAGAAATCAACGCATACTATTCTCTAAGACCTTACAAGGGTTTTGACTATGATTTTGACAAACAATTCAATAAGATTTTAACTGAATATATTAACACTATGGCTTTTAAAAATCCTAATTCTAAAAAGTGCTACAAGAGACAATTAAAACAACTTATTTTTGTTGAACGCCCTGACAACTCGCCTAAGTATAGGCAATTTATTCTATGGCGACTTAAGCAGATTAATCATCATAAAAATAAACAAAAAGAATGGCTTATGTCAATTGATTACAACGGCTCAGATAAAGCTAAAGAAATGAATGACAAATTAGATGAAAAAGATAAAATTATCAAAAAACTAATGGAAGAAAATAAAATGCTCAAAGAAAAATTAGCACGATATGAAACAATTGAAGAAGTAAAAGAAGAAGAAGAAGAAGATATTTATAATCTCAAAAAGGTTGAGCCAGAGAAAAAACCTGAGCCTAAGCCTGAGCCTAAGCCTGAGCCTAAGCCTGAGCCTAAGCCTGAGCCTAAACCTGAGCCTAAGAAAGAAGAAACAAAAAATGATAAACCTGTAATCAAAACAAAAAATACAATCTTTCAAGATTATGAAAATATGGAAACAGATGAAGATAGGTTTGATACTTTCTGGGATAAAATGGATGAAGTTATTGAAGAATGTGAAAAAATATTCATTAACTTTTATAAAAGAGATAAACAATATATAAATACGATGTCAGATATATTTTATACATTTCATGAAGATGAATATGAAAATCTTGTAGAAAGTAGTGAAACTATAATTAGTGATAAATATGATAAAATGTTAGAGAAAGCTATGGATAGACCTTTCAGCGTCTTAAAAGATAATCTTAATCAAGAAGCAAAATGAACTTTTATTCGTTCCCAAGCTTCTTGAATATTTATAAAAACTTTACTATCCCCCCCTTTGTCTGGGTGATTTTGCAAAATTAGTTTACGATAAGCTTGTTTAAAATCTTCTTCTGATGAAGATTTCTTAATTTTAAAAACTGGGTGGATGTCATTATTTTCATGATGGAAAGTTCGATTCATTTCATTATCTTCGCTATCAGGTTCATGAAAGTATTTTCCTTTTAAAAAATCTTCCTTGAATTGTTTTTCAAACTCTTTACGTCTTTGAGACCAGGATTTTTGTGCATAGTATTTGTCCCAGTATTCTTTTTCTTTATCCCTTTTACTTTCGTAAATATTATCAGTATTATATTGTTTACGTTCTTTTTTAGGTTTGTCTGGCTGCTTCGCCTGTGGTTTGTCTTTTACAACTTCATTATCAGAACTTGCCCACCACAAAGGATAAGGATTAGCTCCGCCTTTTCCCATGAAATAATAAAAAGCACAGATTTTAATTTCATTAAAAAAAACGAAAATTGAAAAAAAATATCTTTAATTATAAATTATTTGAAATGAAAATAAAAATAGAAAAATCAACAGCTAAGAATAAAAAGTGGAAAGCGATTTTTTACAACGATGAAGGTAAGAAGATAAAAACTTCGCAATTCGGTGATAGCCGTTATCAAGACTATACCCAGCATAAAGACAAAAAAAGACGAGATAAATACAGAGAACGTCATAAGAAAGATTTGGCTTCTGGTGATTACATGAAACCTGGTTACTTAAGTTTCTACATTCTATGGGGACAATCAACATCTCTGAAGACTAATATAAATAATTACAAGAAAAAGTTTAAGTTAAAATAAACGAAATAAAATAATATATCTAATATAATTATAATCATGAATGAGTATACTGATATCAAAGTTGTAGAATGTAACAGATTACATAGTGAAGAAGCTAAATCTAATAATAATGAAAACTTTGCATTATGGACAAATAATTTACAAGATATCATACATCTAAATGCTGGAGATAAAGTTTCTGTTCAAGGAGCTATGATTTCAGAAAGGGGAGCTGGTCAGCCCACAAGTATAGAAATCAAAGGAGAAAGTTTAGGAATAAAAAAATCTTTTGATACTATTGAAATTACAAATCATACAACTAATGCTTCTGCAGCTTTAGAAAGAATTGACAAATCAGATGAACAAAGAGCAACTTATAAATCTATAACAAAAGAAATGTTTGATAATAAAGGATATTTTACGATGAATTATTTTGTTCCAGCTAATGGACATAATTATATTGATTTGCCTAGACGTTTCTGGTATAGTGAATTAGGTTCATTTGAAGGCGATAATTTTTTTACAAATGATACTCAATCAAAGGGAATGTCATTCGCTGACCCATTTGGAAAAATGGACACGTATTCAACAACAACTGATACATATGATTTATATGATGATTATTACCAGATTTCAGGTTTGAATACTAATGCATCATTAAGCAAAGTAAAAAAGGATAATGCGAGATATACAATCATGATAAGAGAATACACTTATAATTCTTCTGAAGCGATGGCTTCTAATATAGCTAGTGAATATAAAGTTCCCCCACAATATTTGAGAACTCCTGAACATCATACATATAGGATTTTAAGAGAATTACAAGAAATAGAAGCTCCTTTAGGTTTCAATTCTCCTGATTTTATAGCGACTGAAATAACAAGACAATTGCAAAAAGTTGAAAAAACTAATATTTTTAATTTTAGAGACCCTGATGATTTATATGTTAATCCTAAGCTTCCAGGTTTCCCTATTCCCATTACAAAATCAATATCAACTAAAACATATAAACCTTTTAATGTCGCAGGTTATATGGGTTCTCCAGCAGGTGGAACTCCCACAGAACAAGAGCAACTCATGTTAAAGTTTGTCAACGCTTCATCTAATTTAGCTGATGGATGGGATTACTTAAATCATTATGGTGTCATAGGATGTAAACGCCCTGAACTTTATGAATACGGAAGATTAATTAATAGAAAAACTAATTTACAATTATCTTTAACAACTGGCTCTTATATAAGAGAAAATACTTACGGAAACAAATATCATACAAGTCTTCCTTATAATAATGTAAATATTTTGAATGATTTTAAAAACTTTATTGAAGCTCAAGCAAAATATCCTGAGATATGGAATATGTTTTCAGATAGTAGAACTGATTATAATGGCTCAGATACAATAGATAATTCAAGATGGGTTCATATTAATAGATTTAAAAATGCTTCTATGACATTTAATCCTACTGGTTCTGAAAGTGAAATATTTGAAACAGCAACTTTAGGCTGGGGCGGTTACAAGTTTCCCCCATGGAATAATGCTTCAAAAACTATGAAATCAGTAATTTTACCTATTGAATATGATACAAGCCAGGCTGAGATTTATTATGAACATCCAGATGAAGCAGCTGGAGAAAGAACTTATGGATGCTTTGGACGCGATGGAAATAATATAGTTATTTATGGAACAAAAAATAATGGCTCAGGTTCTGCTTTATTAACTATGCTTCATAATGCTTCAGGTTTTATAGAAGAAAACAGAAAAATAGGATTTGACCAGCATTTTTCTGCTCCTGGTATGAGTTACATTTTACCTTGTGATATGAGACCTGACCCATCAGCAGTTATGAAAGCAGATGATTATACAGATGATACAAATGTTAATGGATACGCAACTAAAAATCTATCACCTTATAGCGATGTAGACGCTAAACAAGTTGCTCAACTTTATTTTGGAGCGAATAGCCCCCAGATAAACTGGAATGGAGCAAACTTTACTATTTCTAATTTACACACAGCCATGAACTCAGGAAATAATTTATTAGCTGGAAATCCCACAGGAACAAGTGATAATTTATATGCGAGAAATGCTGACGGAGAAGGAGATGTTGTTTATAAGATAAATCCCAGAGAAGATTTCTGTGATTTTACACCAGCCAGAAAACCTTATTTAGGACAAATAACATTATCAAGTTATAGTAATCCACCTAATCAAATAAAATCATCTTTTTTTAATGAAAACTTAGAAGCATGGCGAGTTTATGATTGTTTAACTGGAATAATGATAGAAGACTTTGCATTAAAAGAAACTGAATGGACTAATTCTCTCTGGGGCTTATTAGGTTTCAGTTATAAGCAATTTCATTCAGCAAGTAATACAAGATTATCAGTTATTGATTTTGATAATGCGAATGATTTATCTATTATAACTACAAACTCAGAAATAAATGAAGGAGATACAAAAATCTATACTCAAAATCTTTTTGGAACTCCATTATTTTATAATCGCCTTCCTTTTGGCGGAGTTATTGAAAATAAAGATAATAATGATGCTGTAAGATATTTACCTGAAATAATCCAGAAAACTCAAAGCATAGAACTTATAGCTGATAACTTACCTACAAGAATGATAAGGGGTTATTATACAATAAGAAGTAATATTTTACAAAATACTCCTTTTGTGGGTGGAAAAGTAAATAATACAATTATGCCCATTATAGGAATTGTAAACAAAGTAAATAATTATGGAGATTTTGTATTTGGAGAAGAATCGAGTTTAGTTTTTACAATTACAAAACCTTTGAAATTAGCTTCATTAACTTGTTCAATTCATGACCCTGATGGCTCATATGCAAGATGTAATGAACAATCAACAATTTTATTTAAGATACAGAAAGATTTAAGAGTTTCATTTAATGTTATTCAAGATATTTTACAAGAACAAGAACAACAAAAGAAAAAATAATTTATTTCTTTTTATTTAATAAAAATTAAAATATATGAATTAATATAAATGAGACAAAGTGATAGAAACTCTGTGAAACAACTTCTAAGCGAAGCTGGGCGACTTGACTTAAAAAAGCATGTTTCAAATGTATGGGATGAATTACCTGAAGAAGAACAAGACCATGAAAATTGTTTTGAAATGTTATTAGTTTTATTTCCTGAAAAAAAAATCTGTTCTATTAATATAATTGAAGATGAGTGGGGCGAAGCAGAATATTAAAACTCTAGATTTAGATAGTGACTATTTAGAAGAGATTATAAGTATTTTAGCACAACACGGAAGACCTGACTTAATAGGAGTTTTAAGACAGAGCAGAGATGATGACTATAAGCCACCGCAAAAAAAAATAAAAGAATATTATGAATATTATGAAGGATATGAAACTGAAGAAGAAAATTATAATCATTCAGATGTATCAATTGATGCTAATGGTTTCTGGTCTTTGAAGTAATTTATATTTGTTAACATATTATATCGTTCAGGGTATTTTTCTTTAAACTTATCAATATCATCTTTTTTCATATAATAATGATAAGAAGATTTAGCCTTTTGCAATTCTTTATTTAGTTGATAATTATTTACTCTTTTTTCTTTATTTTCATAATAATGTTTTTTAGCTCTATCTCTGTTTTTCTGGACAAAATCAGGGTTTAACTTTTTCTTTTGATAATTTATCTTATCTTTTTCTCTTTGAGTTTTGTAAACATTTAAGATATGATTAATCTGTTCATCAGAATATTCCATTATTTATAATTAATAATAGATAATTATTTTTTAAGTATCTGATTTAGAATATTAATCATTTCTTCAGATAATTCTGTGGGAAGCTTATTTTGTTCTTTAGCAAATTGTAATTTATCAATTGTATTTTCTCCGTGTTGAACACAGCACATAACTTGTCTTATATCAGATAAAGCAACTTTCTTTTCATGTCCTGTAAAAATATTAGCTCCTTCTCCTTGAGATGAGTTTTGAAACTTACAAGAAGCTCTATAATATTTTTTAGTCATCATAAGTGTAGCTTCGTGAATTAATCTTTTTGTGTTACCACAATCAATTGCATGAATATCATAGTTTTTATCTGTCATACAAAATAACATTTTATCTGAGCCTACACATAAAGCATTATTCTTTTTCATTACTTCATAACTATGAGATAAATAAGTGGGAAAATAAATATCATCATCATCCATAAAACAAAATATTTTTGTATTGCATAACTTAATTAAATCATCTCTTTTTTTGCCTATGCTTCTTCTGGGTCTATCAGAGACATATTTTAATTTCATAGGCTTAATTAATTCTTCAAACTCTGGTATATCTTTAATGAACTTGTCATCTCCATCATCATCTATAATTATTGTTATCAAGTTGTGGGGATAATTCTGGGATTTTAAGTTCATTAAAAACAAAGGTAAAAACTTGTGTCGATTCCATGTAGGAACAAGAATTGAGATTTCATCTTTTGACATTATATAATTACAAATAAAAAAATAATCTTAAATTAAACTTACTATTTTATAGCAGGTGTCAATCATTAACACCTTCACCAGAACCATGAATTAGAAGGCTTGACATATTCATCTTCTACTTTCTTTTGTTTTTCTTCTTCTAATTGTTTCCTAATTTCAATTTTTCTGATATATTCTTTGATATATTTAATATCTGATTTTATAGAACTAACATCAGTTTTTAAATCATGCAGAAGTTCCTTAACTTCTTCAATAGGTTTCTCAGGCATTATAATATTCTTTATATTTTATCTGATATAAAAAAAATATCATTTAAAATAAATGTCAGGACTTCAAATGGAGAAGTTTAATATAAATGAATTAGCTGGTGCGACTGGTTTAATTTTAGGAGCTGTAAGTGGTATATTAGTCGTAATCTTTAAAAGTCGTTGTTATTGTAAGTTTCGCGTAGGATTTAATGATAAATGTAGTTTATGTATGTGTGAACGTAAGCCGCCACCAGACCCTAATGAAAGCGATGAAGAAGGAAAACAAAAACAAAATGAAATATTAGATAAAGAAAAGAAAATATTGAAGAAAGAAAATCAGATTTTAAAACGTCAAGAAAGTGAGCAATTGATACCAGAACCTGCTTTAAAACGTCAAGGAAGCCATCCACTTGAACCAGAACCTGAAATAGATAAATTAGTCTAAGGGTCAATAGTTGACCCATTAATCAAAATCAACAATTATAGGATTATCTTTTGTAGCTCTTTTAATTGTCATGATATATAAAGTATTTCCTTTGATAATTTTTTTGTCATCTAATTCTTTTTGAACCTGTGGAGAAATCAAAGGAGTGAAAGCTCTTCCAGCAGCTTTGATATCTCCATTCATTAATCTGCAACATCTACGAACAGAAGGAATATCCCCAAATTGTTTTATGTAATCCATATCATCAATTAAATCTTGATATTTTTTATATTTTGTAAAAGTTAAATCATAACTATTTTTGCAATATGAAATTATATATTTACAAATCAACATAACATTATTTTTTTCTTTGATAGTTAATGTTTTCTTAGGATTTTTATTTTCTAGAAATGTAATCAATTCTGTTTTATTTTTTATCTTAAAAAAGTTATTATCAATCTTGAAATCAGTTTTCATGAACTCATATAATTTATCTTGAATATTTTTCTTATTATCTTGATGAGAGAATTGAATCGACAAATTAAGATGATTAATTAAATCAATCAAATCAGTTTTTGAATGAGACTTGTGTATAATCATATATATTTATATAACAATATTTTATTTTTATTATTTTAACGTGATTTTAAAATCTCTCTTTATGTTATAAATATGCCTTACAAATCTGGTGAGTTTAAAGGAGAATTAACAACAGCTGAAATACGTAAACTGATACGCGGTCATAATAAGTTAGTTAATATTAAAGTTCCACCTGGTTTAGATAGAAATGGATTGATCGCGTTTTTGAAACGTAAGAACTTTGAAATAGACCATGAAAATCAAAGGCTTATTGATAAAGCAGAAAGAAGGGGAAAATCAATAAGTCTTGAAACAGCTAAATCTATTACTAAGCCTAAACCTAAAACTGAATTACAAAAACAGAAAACAGAAGAAAGAAAAAAAGAAAAAGAAGAAAAGAAAAAGAAGGAAGTAAGAGAAATTAAAAAACAAGCAATTAAAGAAGAAAAAGCAAGAAGTAAACCTAAGCCTAAGGCTAAGACTGCAACTATTGAAACTCAAACTGAAAAACCTAAACCTAAGAAACAGCCTAAGAAACAACCTAAGAAACAACCTAAGAAAAAAGTTTTAGCAATTGAAGATAAAGATGATTTTGGGCAAGAAGTTAAAGCCCAGCGGTGTGCGAATGCTGTGGCTCATGCTGAATCGATTATCAGACTTTATGAAAAATATAATGGAGTGTTCAAAGATTTCCCAGATTACAAAAGTAAAAAAGAAATGATGGAAGACCTTAAAGAATTGAAGGAAGGAAACTGGGGAGATTGCACACAATCAGAACAAGCAAAAATTAAAAAAGCGATTAGGGTTCATGAAGAGAATGAAAAGAAACCTAAGGGAAAAGTAAAAGCAGCCGTTGAAAAGATAGAAAAGAAATCTGATAAAGGTTTCAAAGTTGAAAGATTTGAAAGAACACAAAAGCTAAATAAATTATCTGAAGAAATGGGAAAGAAAATAAATCCTTTCAAAGTTTTAGGAATTAAAGCAAGTGAAGAAAGCCCTGAATTAGTAAAGAAGAGATGTAAAGAATTAAGACTTAAGGAACATCCAGATAAAGGCGGTGACCCTGAGAAGTTTGATTTAATCCAGAATGTTTGCAGAATATTACTTGATACTCAAACTCCTATAGTTAAAGGTAAAGCAGAAAAGAAAAATGTTCCAGAAGGTGTTAGTGAAGACCTTTTAAAAAGTCTAATTAAAGAATTATTAGACATGATAACTTTAAAAGAAATAAAAAAACAAAAATCAAAAGAAGATTTAGAAGAGTTATTTAAGGTAGCTGTAAATTATTATAATGATATACAAAAAACTTTTACTGATAAATACGGATTTAAAACTAAAAAGGAACAAAGAGCATGGTTTGAAGATAATGGATTATCATTTGATAAATATGATACTGAAAATAATTTATTAAGAAGAAGAGTAAAAGCACAATTGAAAAAAGTATAATTATTTTTTTCTAGGGAAAATCATGGATACATCTTCATCTTCATATATTTTTAATTTAACTAAAGATAATAAACAAGCTAAGAACATTCTATAATCATCAATACTAATATATTTCTTTTTCAATTTGCGACTATAAATAGTTTGACAAAAATATTTATAGGCAAATATTTGTTCTCTCATGTTTCTATTTTCATTTCTCATAGAATTGATAATTAAATCTTCTGCAACTTTTCTATAATCAGTCATCTTCATTATACCTAATGGGTAACCAGCGATTAATAAATTATTATAATATAAACAGAGCTGACCATTTTTGCCTTGTTTCATCATTATTATCTATAATTAGACATATATTTTATTCTTTATATGCTATTAATCTAACATTATACATATTAAGCGTCGGATTTAATCTAAAATAGTGTCAAAATAGGGTATTTAAAGAATTAATTTTAAAATTAATTCTTTTTTAAGTAGTAAAATAGTCATAAAAGTAGATTAATCCCGTCGCTTAGGGGTAAAATGTTAGATTAATGCGGTAATTTCTTCAAAAATAAAATCTATATAAAGAATATATAATAATAATAATCATGACAAAAAGATTTCAAGCAGATTATGATTTTGGTAAAAAATCAGAAGCTCAGTCACTTCCTGATTTACAAAAGATTTTTAAGAAAGAATTAATACATGACCCTATGATGTATGCTCATTTTGATTTTCATAAAGATAATATATTAGTTGAATTAAAAACTAGACCTAATACTGAATGGGTTGATGGAAAAATGAAACACACAACTGAAAAAGGTAGAGTTATGTTTATTGATACTTTATATTTTGATGCTCCTAAAATGAGATTTGCTTTTCAACATAATAAACATAGAAGGCTCAACGGAGAACCTGAAAAAGATTTCTATTTAGTTTGGAAATGCACTAATGATTATTTCTACTGGAAACTAAACTGGGATGGAGAACCAGGGAATAGAAATGATTATTATATTGAAGAACAAAATAAAGATTTTGGACATGGCTTCAAACAAGCTAGAGATGTAGTAAATGTATACATAAGTAAAATGAAAAGAATTACTTTTCCTTAACATATACAAGATTTTGAGTTCCCACATCATGACCCATTACATCAGCTAATTCCTTCTGTTCTTCTTTGATATCTGCAAACTTATCTGATACAACTATCTTTCTCATCATAGTTGTTGATATATTCTTATCTAAATAATTTTTACTTGTTTTTAGTAATAGTTGAGAAATCCCATTTCTTGTGATAGGATTACCCCTGCTATTAGTAAATAAAACTTCTCCTACTTTCTTATCAGTCAATCTGATATACATTCTTAAAACCTTAGAAACTTCTGGGCTGATTTCAATAATTTTTTCCCCATACTTCTTTGATGTCTTATATTGATTTAAGATCATCATTAATTTATTTTTATTTTTTACAAGAAAATTACCTTGCTTCTTATCATCTTCAGTTAACTTATTATAGTTTGTTTTTGAAATATATTTCATTCCAGCTAAATCATTTCTCAAAGGATATTTCACTAAAAATGAAAAAATAGTATAA
>Ga0208767_1000873_pt1 | contig 24613 bp, 26 predicted proteins | sample VirMetDEL_Mar_21_FD_184514 | JGI IMG/M metagenome (GOLD analysis project Ga0208767, IMG submission 184514) | Aqueous microbial communities from the Delaware River and Bay under freshwater to marine salinity gradient to study organic matter... | ecosystem: Environmental > Aquatic > Marine >... | reverse complement strand
AGAGTGTTTGGTACTAAGGAGCCTACAGTAGAATGACTCTTATATCTCACTTTCCTTTACCTAGTATGCCTTTTCAGACTCACGATAACATAGTCTTTGAGAAGGCTGACAAGGACAGGTCTAGTAGGAATAATGAAGAGTTTAAGCCAGAGCAACCTAACAAGATTACTCCTGACACACCTGTAGAGGATCTTAAGTTAGTAAATCAGATGTATGCTTATAATCCTGATCCTAATAAACTTCGTAAACCCGATGGACAAATAGTAAATTTTATAGTGGCATAATATGAGTAAATCACCTACACCAACAAATAAGAAACTGTATGCTAAAGTAAAAGCAGAGGCTAAAAAGAAATTCAAGGTCTGGCCCAGCGCATATGCATCAGCTTGGCTTACTAAAGAGTATAAGCGTAGGGGTGGTAAGTACTCTGGCAGTAAATCTAATAAGGTAGCTTGATATGGCTAAGGGTGGATTAGGGCAGTGGTTCGGTGAAGAGTGGACTGATATTAAGACTGGTAAACCTTGTGGTCGTTCCTCTGGGGAAAAGCGTGGTTACCCTGCCTGTAGACCTAAAGCAGTAGCTAGTAGAATTAGTAAGAAAGAGGCAGCTAAGAAGACTGGGCCTAAGAAAGTTAAGTGGTCAGTGACCGCATCAGGAAGAAATAGGAATGCCTAATGGCAAAGAAAATGTGTCCAAAGTGTAAAGGTAAGGGATGCTCTCATTGTGGGGGTACAGGTTATCATAAAGTAGGGATGGCAAAAGGTGGAGATATGGGAAAGAAACCAATGAATGCTGGTATGGCAGCACTTAAAAAGAAAGCACCAGAAGTAGCAGCTAAGATGGGCTATATGTATGGTGGTATGGCTAAAAAGAAAAAGATGGGTTATGCTCACGGTGGTTTAGCCTGTGGTGCATCTAATAAGCCTTCTCAAGCAGGTACAAGAAAAGTTAAGACCAGCTAATGTCTTTTGTAAATCAAGGTAAACCAGCACGTATTAAGTCTGTTTATGGGCATAATACAGGTACAAGTGCAGAGACTGTCTACACTTGTCCTGCTAATTGTGTAGCTGAGATTACCTTTATCCATATAGTTAATGGTGGTGGCTCTACTAATACTGTTGAAGTAGAGTGGTATGTATTGGCTGATACTTACACATCTCATTTTCTAAAGGGTAAGTCTATTAATGCTGGTGATTATGTAACGTTTAATGAAATAGATTTGGTATTACAAGCAGGTGATGAAATTAGGGTTACTCCTAGTGGATCTGGACATATAGATACAATCATTACAGTAACAGAAACCTTTGTGCCTATAGGGTAACGGGTATGCACATTTTATATCTACTATAGCGCTAACAATTATGTATAACTATCTCCGCACACAACATAAGGAGATAGTGCAATGTTTAAGAACTTACTAACACGTATTCAAGAAAGCCAACAGCGTCGAGCAGACTACTGGGTTTTACAGAATATGCGTGACAAAGAACTACACGATATGGGTATATCAAGAGGAGAGATATACAATCGTGTATACGGCAAAGAACAGTGAGATTAAGTAAGGAGTTACCCCTTATTCTAAGTTTAACTGTTATAGCTAGTGTATCATCTGGTGATACAGATAGACAAACAGGTAGTGGACTTAGAAGAGGGGGTTCCTACAGTGATAGATCCAGTAACCGCTATAGGTTTGGCAACAACAGCATTTAATACTCTTAAGAAGGGTATTGCAGTTGGTAAAGACCTACAAGATATGGGTAGTCAGCTAACACAGTGGGCTGGTGCTATAAGTGACTTAGATTTTGCTGAGAGACAGAACGCTAAACCACCTTGGTATAAAACCCTTGGTGGTGGCGTTCAAGCAGAGGCTATGGAGATATTCGCAGCTAAGAAAAAAGCTGAGTCTATGCGTAAGGAGTTAAAAGATTACATCTGTGTAATGTATGGGCCTTCTCATTGGGAAGAACTTCTACGTATTGAGGCTGATATAAGAAAGCAAAAGAAAGAACACGATCACAAACGAATAGAGATGCAGCGTAAGTTAATAGAATGGGGAGCAGGTTTTGTGTTGTTCCTAGTTATTACGGGTAGCTTTGTTGGTTTAGTTTACTTAAGGACTCTATAATGGCAAGATCACTAACAGAAAAACAACAGAAGTTTCTAGAGGTTCTCTTTGATGAGGCTAATGGTGATGTTGTACAAGCAAAGAAGTTAGCTGGCTATGGCGAGAATAGCTCTACTTCTGTTATCGTAGAGTCTCTAAAAGATGAGATAGGTGAAAAGACACGTACTTGGTTTGCTCGTACTGCACCAAAGGCAGCTATGGCAATGACACAAGCATTATACGATCCTACTGAGTTAGGTATTCGTGACAAGATGGCTGCAGCGAAGGACTTGCTTGATCGCGCTGGGCTAGGCAAGGTAGACAAGGTTGATGTTACTTCGGGAGGAGGCGGTATATTTTACTTACCCCCCAAAGAAGGAAAGAACGAGTAGACCTTGCCACAAATTGACTACAAAAGAGACTTGGGTTTCTGGGAGTTGCCTAAGCCTAAGAAAGGTAAAGAAAAAGAGTGGCACACTGTAGCTAGGGTATCTCAAACAATACCTTTTGGTTATGAAATAGACCCCGACAATGATAAGTTATTATTACCCATACCCCACGAATTAGAAGCCCTAGAGTTAGCAAAGAGACACCTAAATCAGTATAGTTACAGAGAAGTCGCTATTTGGTTGACAAAGCATACAGATAGGTGTATATCTCATATGGGTTTAAAAAGGCGGGTTGAGATTGACAGAAGACGTAAAAAAGCAGCTATTATTAAACGCAGACTTGCCAAAAGGCTCCAAGAAACCCTTGCGGAAATCAAGAAGCTTGAAAAAGGTAGGGTCGGGGCGTACTCAGAAGAAGAATAGCAAGACAGAGACAGTCACCACTCCCCTAGAAACTGTTGCTGCAGAGGCTAAGGCTCCTGAGTTTGATGTCGAGGCAGCACAGTCGGTAGTGTTCAAGCCAAACCCCGGCCCTCAGACAGAGTTTCTAAGCGCCTCTGAGCGTGAAGTTTTGTATGGTGGTAGTGCTGGTGGTGGCAAGTCTTACGCAATGCTTGCTGATCCACTACACGGTTTAAACGATCCTAACTTTAGTGGATTGCTAGTACGACATACTACAGAAGAACTAAGGGAACTTATACAAAAATCTCAGGAGTTATATCCTCGTGCTATTCCCGGCATTAAATGGTCTGAACGTAAGTCTCAATGGATCTCGCCTAGAGGTGGCAGACTCTGGATGTCATATCTGGATAAGGATATGGACGTTACAAGGTATCAGGGTCAGGCGTTTAACTGGATTGGGTTCGACGAACTTACTCAATGGCCTTCACCTTTCGCTTGGGATTATATGAGGAGTCGCTTGAGATCTGCAAGTTCGATGGAACTGGGTCTGTATATGAGAGCGACTACTAACCCCGGTGGTAGCGGTCACTCTTGGGTTAAGAAGATGTTTATTGACCCAGCACCTTACAATAAACCTTTCTGGGCAACTAATATTGAAACTGGTGAAGAGATTAAGTATCCAGCGGGTCACTCCAAGGCTGGACAGTCTTTGTTTAAACGTAGGTTTATACCTGCTAGTCTATTTGATAACCCTTACCTAGCTGAGAGTGGTGACTATGAGGCAATGCTTTTGTCGCTACCAGAGCATCAACGTAAGCAATTACTAGAAGGAAACTGGGATGTTAACGAAGGTGCAGCCTTTCCTGAGTGGAACAGAGCCATACACATCGTTGAGCCTTTTAAAATTCCCTCAAATTGGACTAAGTTTAGAGCTTGCGACTACGGTTACGGAAGTTACACAGGCGTTGTCTGGATTGCTGTATCACCCAGTGAACAGCTTGTTGTCTACAGAGAGTTATATTGTTCTAAGGTTACAGCTACTGATCTAGCAGATATGGTACTAGAAGCAGAGGCAGAAGATGGCACAATTAGATATGGTGTTCTGGATAGTTCTCTATGGCACAAGCGTGGTGATACTGGCCCGTCACTGGCTGAACAAATGAATATGAAGGGTTGCCGATGGCGTCCTTCTGATAGATCTAGAGGGTCTCGTGTAGCAGGTAAGAACGAGATGCATAGACGTTTACAGGTAGATGAACATACAGAGGAACCTCGTATGGTTTTCTTTTCTACTTGCACTAACACTATAGCTCAACTACCGTCAATACCTCTAGACAAGAGAAACCCAGAGGATGTTGATACAAATGCTGAAGATCACTTGTATGACGCTCTAAGGTATGGTATAATGACAAGACCTAGAAGTTCTATTTGGGATTACAACCCTGCAACTCAACGATCAGGGTTTCAAGCCTCTGACCCTAGCTTTGGATATTAAATATGGCAGAACAAGACGAACTTATGTTTGAAACAGACGAAGTTACAGCGGCAGAGGATGCAGAGGATAGCATCTTTGAATCTGTATCAAGTGTTGTATCTTTTGTAAATGAGAGATTTAAACGTGCAGAGGATGCTCGTAGTGGTGATGAAGATCGTTGGCTACGTGCTTACAGAAATTATCGTGGTATTTATGGAACAGATGTTCAGTTTACTGATACAGAAAAGTCTCGTGTATTCGTAAAGGTTACTAAAACAAAAACCCTTGCAGCTTATGGTCAGATTGTAGATGTACTATTTGGTAACAATAAGTTTCCACTAACTATAGACCCCTCTGTTTTACCAGATGGTGTAGCTGAATCAGTCCACATAAACATAGATCCTAACGCAGCGCAGGCTGGAGAGGCTTTAACAGCGGTTACTAGGGATGACGCTCCAAAGCCTTACCTTATTGGCCCCGACACAGAACTACTTCCGGGTGAAACTATTGTAGACTTACAGAAACGTCTTGGCCCATTGACTGATAAGCTTGCACCCGTAAGTGAAAAAGTTGTAGAGGGAGAGGGAACCACCTCTACTACAGTGACCTTTCACCCCGCTATGGTTGCTGCTAAAAAGATGGAAAAGAAGATACACGATCAGCTTGTAGAGTCAGGTGCTAATAAACATTTGCGTAGTATGGCTTTTGAGATGGCTCTTCTAGGAACTGGTGTTATGAAAGGCCCGTTTGCTGTAGATAAAGAGTATCCTAATTGGAACGAAGAGGGTGAGTATGACCCACTAGTAAAGACTGTACCATCTACAAGTCACGTTAGTGTGTGGAACTTTTACCCTGACCCAGAAGCTACATCTATGGATGATGCAGAGTACGTTGTAGAGCGTCATAAGATGTCTCGTACTGAATTACGTAGTTTAAAACATCGTCCTTACTTTATGAGTGACGCTGTAGAGCTTGCCGTAGATAGAGGCCCAGACTACGATATGAAGTACTGGGAACAAACTATGGAAGACAGTGACACTGAGGCTTCTACAGAGCGCTGGGAAGTACTTGAGTTCTGGGGTTATGTAGACACAGGTTTACTTGAAGAGAATGGTGTATCTATTCCTAGTGAGTACAAGAACTTAGAAGAGCTTAACTGTAATATCTGGGTTTGTAATGGTGAAGTTCTACGCTTTGTTCTTAATCCTTTTAAGCCATCAACTATACCTTATTATGCAACACCATACGAACATAACCCTTACTCATTCTTTGGGGTAGGTATTGCGGAAAATATGGATGATACGCAAACTCTTATGAATGGGTTTATGCGTATGGCTATTGACAATGCTGCATTATCTGGTAATCTAATCATAGAAGTTGACGAAACGAATTTAGTGCCGGGGCAGGACTTAAGTGTGTATCCCGGGAAAGTGTTTCGGAGACAGGGGGGTGCCCCGGGTCAAGGAATTTTTGGCACCAAGTTTCCCAATGTAGCCCAAGAAAATATGCAACTATTTGATAAGGCTAGGGTTTTAGCAGATGAAAGTACAGGTTTCCCAAGCTTTGCACACGGTCAGACTGGTGTTAGCGGAGTGGGGCGAACTGCTTCTGGCATCTCTATGCTTATGTCTGCAGCTAATGGCAGCATACGAAATGTTGTTAAAAACGTGGATGATTACCTTATACGTCCACTAGGAAAAGCTTTCTTTGCATTTAATATGCAGTTTGACTTTGACTCAGATATTCGTGGTGATCTAGAGGTACGTGCATCTGGTACAGAGAGTTTGATGGCTAATGAGGTACGTTCACAGCGTCTGATGCAGTTCTTACAGGTAGCACAGAACCCAACACTAGCACCGTTTGCTAAGATGGACTATATTATACGTGAGATTGCTAAGTCTATGGATCTTGATCCTGATAAGGTTACAAACTCTATGCAAGATGCAGCTATACAGGCTGAGATCTTAAAGAGCTTCCAAGCCCCACAACAGCCCCCTACAGGGCCAGAAGGCGTTCCAGCACCCCAAGGTCAGGCTCCTCAAGGACAAGGGCCACAGGGGGTAGCTGATACGTCAGGTGGTGGTGCTTCACAGATGGGTATTGGTACAGCACCCGCACCGGGGGAACAAGGGTTTACTGGTAATGTCGCTTAAACAGTTCGCTAACAATAAGCAAGCTATGGATGAGTTTAATGAGCTTATTGATAACCTTATAGGTACACAGCACAGGACTATGGAACAAGCTGGTTCTGTACAAGAGGTCTATTCAGCGCAGGGTGCTATTAGTACTCTAAGGCGTTTAAAGCTACTCAAGGAGATAGTGAATGGTTGACTATCGTAAACGTTTATCTGATATGACTCCAGAGGAAAAAGCAGAGGTTGCTCCTTCTGCAGACAACTTCTCCAAGGTGTTTGGTGATAGGACAGAGGAACCTATGTCAGTCACCGCTGCTGATACAGCCGTAAGTTTAGCTACACCAGTAGACTCAGTAGTAGAAGTACAGAAAGAGTTACAAAAAGAAGAGCCTGACTATTTAAAGATTGGTATGCTTGCGGGTGTTGAGGCTTTAGGTAGTTTACCTGCTCTTGGGCCTGTAGCAAAGAGTATGATCCGTAAGGGTGCAGACTTAGCTAAACAGACTGACACTGCTATAGAGGGTACTACTAACATACCACCTGTTTCTAAAAAAGAAGTATCTCCCTTTGATGTAGAGTATGACTATGACCTTACTCTTAAAATGGAAAATATGATTGATGAATGGGCAAAGGGTAATGTAAGCAATGCTAATTTAAGGAAAAACCTTGCTACCCTAGATATTAAACTTCCTTATAGAATTGGCCCTAAAGCAGATCCTAGTAGTCTAGATATACAAATGCCAGACGGTACTATATATAAAGGCACAGGAGATGTACCATCAAAGCCTAGAACTATGGTTGTAGATGAAAGTTTACCTACAAAAGATGCCGCAAATATTACAGATGAGGATCTTGCAGCTTGGAAAAAAGATCCTAAAAATACAACAAGTGATGAACGAAGAAAACAGCTAAAGGGTAGAGATGAAACTCTTATGGCTATTGCTAAAGAGTATCAAGATTCTCTAAAGGCTAATGGTGCAGAGGCAAGTAGAGAATTACTTGCAAAGTACAGGGCTGCAGTAAATGAAATAAACCCTATTAAACCTATTACTACAATGCCAGAGCTTATAGATAACATTGATGTTGTTGGCGCTCTTGGTGAAAAAACTACCACTTTAAGTAAAAAGAAAACTGGTATACTAAGTGTTAATAGACAATTCAGACAAGATGAGATTGTAACCTCTAGGTTAGATATAAATGGTTATACTGATCACGACAAGTGGGTAGCTGCTGTTAGAACTACAGAAGATGTAGCAGAAGGTTTTAGTCCTACTGCGTATGGTAAAGCTGTTTTTCTAAAAGATGTGGATATGCTTCAACCAGAAGGTTTACAAAAGAAGTCTTTACGTATAGCGGCTGGTGCTGGAAAGGGGCCACACGCTGTTATGCAAGGGAAGTATCAACAACTAAGTCCAGAAGAGGTGTACCAGTACGCTGAAAGTGTGTTTGAAGACTCTCTTAAAGAAGGTTCAGAATGGGTTCAAATTGGTTACAACCCTGTTAGAGCGGGTTTCTTTTATGACAGAGCAACAGGATTACCCTTAGAAGCAGCGGAAGAAGTTATACAGGTTGGTAACTTAGTGTTAGGTAAGAATGTTAAAAAAGGTAATATCGAAGACTATGCATTTAATAAAGGTGGAATGGCTATGGAAGAACAAACACAAATGGCCTTTGCGCTGGGCGGCTCTGTAGAAGAGGTAGACCCCGTATCAGGTAATGAAGTGCCACCGGGATCTCTTCCAGAAGAGGTACGTGATGACATTGATGCAAGGCTTAGTGAGGGTGAGTATGTCGTACCCGCTGATGTAGTACGGTACTACGGTGTTAAGTTCTTTGAAGATCTACGTAATCAAGCTAAGGCTGGTTTTGAGGATATGGAAGCTAATGGACGTATTGGTGGTCAACCTGTGCCAGAAGAAAATCCTTTACCGTTTGACGTATCTGAACTACAAGTAGAAGAAGAACCTGTACAGATGAACGAGGGTGGTTTTCTAGACAGAGAGGCTTTAGAGGCAAAGTTCCCTGCTTCCTTTATGGGTTCTGGTGGCCCATCGCAGGAATGGAAGACCTTTGAAAACGAAGCAGGTTTAACTATTACTATTCGTTATGTTGATGGTCAACCTATGTCACCTATTCCTGCAGGGTATACTGAGGTTGGTGCTAGAACTGAGCAAGCTCTTGAAGCACCAAGAGTTGATGATAGTGATGATCCTATATTCCCGCCTGATCAAGGTGAACAAAATAAGTTTGATTTAACAAGTCTTAGTACGGATGAGCTTGAAAAGTTAGGTGATGGAACCGCTGACGCTGGTATATTAGAGAAGGCAGTAGGTTATGCAATACCTCTTGCTGGAACTGCGATGCGTATTGGTAGAGAAATGAAAGCTGCAGATGTTAACGCTGAGATTGTTAGAAGATTAAAATCTGGAACAAACCTTGATGGATCACCTTTAACACCAGAGGATAGGGCTAAATTAGGTCAAATCTTTGATAAAACAGTTGATACAGAAGAGTCAGGGTCTGGAATCTTTGGTGGTCAAAGAAGTTTAACTGAGGGTCTACAAGATACGTCTGGGGATAAACAAGTTGGGTTTGCTGACACATTCTTAGGAGATTTACTTGGATTTGATGGTCAACCCGGAATACAGGCTACTGATATAGAGGGTAATAAACTTGGATTACAAGCATCTATTTCTGGGGGTAGACGAAAACCTGTTGTAAAAGAAAGTACAATGGGGCCAAGATCTACAGGAAGAAATCGTCGTGATGATGACCCATTTAAAAATACTCCCTCTGGTACAGCAAAAGTTAAACAGAGTGATGGTAGTACAAAAACGATGAAAACTTATAAGACATCTGATGTACAAGCTGCTTCTAAAGCTGCAGCTAAAGAAAGAGAAAAGTCTGGTATGAAAGGTGCTGGAGTAGGCGGTCGAGCAAAAGGCGGCTTAATGAGGAAATCTAAATAACTATAAGGCTACCCGGCAGTAATGCTGGCCCCAACATAAAGGAACTACAATATGTCTATGACAGAACAAACTATTATTAAAGCTGACAGTTATGCACACGAGCGTAACAAAGAACTTCTTGAAAAAGAGCAACGTGAACTAGATGCACTGTTAAAAGGTGAACAGGGTGATGAAGAAGCAAAAGATAATCAGGAACCCGATAGCGAAAGCGTTGAGGACACCCAAGTTTCAGATGAGAGTAATACGGAACAAAAAGAAGCACGGTCAGTGGAATCCAAAGAGTCCGAAACGGATGATGCAGGAACAGATGGACTAAGCGCTGAAGAGAAATCTTTTAAAAAGCGATACGGTGATATACGTAAGCTTTTACAGAGTAAGGAAAAAGATTGGAATGAAAAGTTTGAAAAGCTACAAGGACAACTTGAAAAAGCTTCTAAGAATGAACTGGTTCTTCCCAAATCTAAGGAAGAGATTGAGGCTTGGACAGCTAAGTACCCTGATGTTGCGGGTATTGTCGAAGCTATTGCAGAAAATAAAGCTGCTGAAAAAGCTTCTTCCTTGGACACGCGCCTCAAAGAAATAGAAGAGTTACGTGTTCAAGCTAAGAAAGAAAAAGCTGAAGCAGAGCTTATGTCTTTACACCCTGACTTTGAAGAGATTCGTGCGTCAGATGATTTTCACAACTGGGCAGAGAAACAACCTAAAGTTGTACAAGATGCTCTATATGAAAACTCAGAGGATGCTAAATCTGTAGCTGTAGCTATTGATCTCTATAAGTCACACAAAGGTATTAAGGCTAAGTCTACTAATAGTTCAGATAAGGCTGCTGCCTCTTCTGTTAAGACTAAAGGTAGAACAACTGTAAACGATGATGAGAGTAAAAACTTTTGGCGTGAATCAAATGTTGCTAAAATGAGTGACAAAGAGTTTGAAAAACATCACGAAGAAATACACGAAGCTCAGAAATCGGGTAAATTTATTTATGATTTGTCAAAATAAGTATTGACAATAGCTGCAAGTTTAGTATAACTTGTATAGTGTGCACTTAAAATGTGTATTTAAACTAAGACTCTAGCCACTAAAAGACTACCCAGACACGTTTAGCCCTTATTAGATACGGTAGGCATACCTTAATAATAAGCTACCTAAATAAGATTTGGCCTCTGTTGTGGATATGGATCTGTAAAACTCAACGGTCATATCTATAAGGAGATTAATTATGGCTGCATTTGGAAAAGCTTCTGGCTATACCAACTTGAACAATGGAGTATTCTCCAGCGTTATCTACTCAAAACAGGCACAGATTGCGTTCCGCAAGGCTGCTACTGTAAATGCAATTACTAACTCAGAATATTTTGGTGAGATTGCGAACCAAGGGGATACAGTGCGTATTCTTAAGGAGCCTGATATCACTGTGAATGCTTTGCTACGTGGTACAACCGTTTCGGCACAAGACCTCGTTGACAATGACTTTCAGTTGACTATCGACAAAGCCAACTATTTTGCCTTCAAGCTTGACGATATCGAAGAGCAACAAGCACATCACGACTTTATGCGCTTGTCATCTGATCGTGCAGCATATAAAATGGCTGACGCTATGGATGCTGACGTATTGTCATATATGTCTGGTTATTCAGCTGCAGGTGCAAAAATTACTACTGTAAGTGGTACTGCTTCGCATCAAACGGCAAACCAACTTGACGGAGAATTTCTGAAAGCCAATCATTTGGATATGTCAGACTTCGGAAACATCACTACTACAGCTTCTGCAGCTACAACTGGTGACTCAATTCCGTTGGCTCCTCGCTTTGGTGGTGCAACTGCAGCATCAGCTACCACAGCAACACCTCTCCAAGTTGTAGCCCGTATGGGTCGCGTTTTGGATCAGGCTAATGTTGATACTCGTGGTCGTTGGCTCTGTGTTGACCCGGTATTTATGGAAATGTTGAAAGACGAAGATTCTCGCGTATTGAACGCTGACTTCGGTGGTGCAGGACTGCAAAACGGTCTGGTACTTAACAACCTTCACGGTTTCCGTATTTACCAGTCAAACAACCTTCCTGCGAAGGGAACTGGCCCCGGAACCACAGGTACTACTGCACAGGACGATAACTATGGCGTTATTGTAGCTGGACACGACTCCGCTGTTGCAACTGCACAGCAACTCAACAAAGTTGAGACTTATCGTGACCCAGATTCATTCGCTGATATTGTTCGCGGTATGCATCTTTACGGGCGTAAAATTCTACGTCCAGAGGCTCTGGTAACTGCAGTATACAACGCTGCTTAAATAGTTAGAGAGTAGGCTGCTTAACTGTGGCCTACTCTTTTTCTCAGTCTTGCATTGAAAAAGGATACCTCTTATGGCAATCACTACGGCAATGTGCAGCACTTTCAAGGAAGAATTGCTTGGAGGTGTTCACGATCTTGATACGGATACTTTAAAGTTAGCTTTAATTAAAGCTACTCCTACAGGCACATATGGTGCTGCAACTACTAACTACTCTGACGTTACAGGTAACTCTGATGAAGCTTCTGGTACTGGTTATAGTGCTGGCGGGGGAATTTTAGATAATCCTTCTATTACACTTACTGGAACTACAGCTTTTGTTGACTTTGCTGATGAAGCTTTCAGCAACGTAACAGTTTCTGCAGATGGTTGTATTATTTACAACTCTTCTCAGTCAAACAAAGCTATTGCAGTATTTGACTTTGGTGGCACGGTTAGTGCAACCTCTGGTACACTTACTGTACAGTTCCCAACAGCCGATGCTACAAACGCTGTTATTCGTCTTACCTAAATAGTTAGGGCTACTTATGGCAAAGTTTGCTGATCGTGTAAAAGTCAGTACATCTACTACTGGTCAAGGTACTACTATAAGCTTAGGCTCTGCAGAGTCTGGGTTTCAAGTAGTACCTACTTCTTTAAATGGACATACTCTACGTTATGTGATTGAAGATGGCAGTGCTTGGGAAGTAGGAACTGCAGTATACGATAGTAGTGGCCCTAGCTTAACTTCTAGGACTTTAACTAGCTCTAGCACTGGTCAGTTACTTAGTTTATCTGGTAGCGCCAAGGTCTTTATCAGTGCTTCTGCAGATGATCTTGATCTGCTTTATGCTGATATTACGGTTACTGTTTCGGGTGGTAATTACCTGATTGATGGTACTGCTAATCAAACGATTACTTTAGTACCGTCTGTTACCTACCGCTTTGATGTTTCTGATAGCACAAATGCTAGTCACCCTCTACGCTTTAGTACCACCTCAGATGGCACTCACAACAGCGGAACTCAGTTCACTACAGGCATTACGAGTATAGGTACGGCGGGTAGTGCGGGTGCTATTATTGAGGTCAAGCTAGAGCAAGACGCCCCAGCATTATACTACTACTGCGCTAATCACAGCGGTATGGGTGGCGCTGTATCTATGGGTGGTACAACCTACTCCAACGCCACGACATCAGCCGATGGCCTTATGTCATCAGCCGACAAGACAAAGCTAGATGGGGTGGCTACCAGCGCTAACAACTACACTTTGCCTACTGCCTCTAGCTCTACGCTTGGCGGTATTAAGATCGGTACAGGTTTATCTATAGATGGTTCTGGCGTTGTTACGGCTAGTGGTAGCTCTGGCAGTTCTTCTGGCGGCTCTTTAGTACCCATCACTACTACGAAAACTGTAGTTTCTTCTGCAGGTACAACTGTTTTCACTGGCTCTTGGAAAGCGGCTAACATTGCAGTGTTTCTCAACGGCGTTAAGCTGCAAGACAGCGAAGTTACGGCTACTGATACGCAGATCACTATTAGCGCAACGGCTGTAGGCGATGTTGTGGAAGTTGTCGAATATGGCGCACCGTTTGCCAGCCCGTATGCCAGTACGTTTCCTACGGTCACGACAGGGGCAACTTCGGTTACAGTAGACTACACTCCTGATAAAGTAGCGGTCTTCAAGAACGGCGTTAAGCTTAGAGGCGGCGGCGTAGATTTCACAGCAAGCAACGGCACTTCGATCACAGGCTTTTCAGCTTTTGCTTCTGGCGATGTGGTTGAGGTGGTTGAACACGGTTCATTGGCAAATGACAGTATTTTAGATTTCACTGACACGCCCTCAAGCTTAGGCACAGCGGGTCAAATCTTACAAATGAATAGCGGAGCTACAGCGTTAGAGTTTGCTGCCGCACCCTCAAGCGGAATTAGCACAGGAAAGGCGATTGCTATGGCTATCGTATTTGGAGGTTAAAATATGACAGCACCTAACATAGTTAATGTCGCTACCATTACTGGTAAAACGGCGGTTTTAAAATCCTCGGATCTTACGGATAACACTGCAACTTCTATTGTTGCTAATTCTGCTAGTTCCAACAAAGTATTTAAAGTGAACGCTCTCTTAATTTCTAACGTAGACGGAACAAGTAACGTAGAGGTAAGTGTTTCTATTTTACGTTCGTCTAACTCTTATTTTATAGCGTCTACTTTAGTAATTCCAGCGGATGCATCTTTAGATGTTTTATCTAAAGCAATTTATTTAGAAGAAGGCGATGCGTTACAAATTACACCTTCGACTGCTGCCGATGTAAATGCTGTATGTTCCTACGAGGAGATCAGCTAGTGCAGCGTTATAATTCATCAGTTATTGGCAAAAAGTCTTCAGTAAGCGGAGCATCTGCTTCTGGAATTTTTTCCACTAATAACATTGCTGATGAAAAAAGGGCCGATAACTGGCCTTCTATAGTTGTAACAGCAGACCTTCTAATTGTAGCTGGCGGCGGCGGTGGTGGGCGAAATAGCTATGTTGGTGACAGTAATGGTCGAGGCGCTGGAGGCGGTGGTGCGGGTGGATTTGTTTCTTACACTAACCAAAATTTATCTTTAGGGTCTACTTACACAATTACTGTAGGTTCTGGCGGTTCTGGGGGAACTACAAGCTCTGGGCCTTCGGGCAGAGGGCAAGGAGGAAATGGGGGTAATTCATCCATAACTGGTGGCGGTTCATCTTTTACTACCGCTGTTGGCGGCGGTGGTGGGGCTGGTACAAATAGTGGTGGAGGTGGCTCTGTTGGTTTAGATGGTGGATCTGGTGGTGGTGCTGCACATTTAAATTGGACGGCTGGATCTGGTACATCTGGTCAGGGTAATGATGGTTCCCAAGGTAATGGTGGCTCTGGTGGATATGCAGGTGGAGGCGGCGGTGGCGCTGGTCAAGCGGGTACTGCACCCCCCTCTAACACAAAAATAGGTGGTACTGGTGGTGATGGATTAACTAGCAGTATTACTGGTACTTCTACCTATTATGCAGGTGGAGGCGGCGGTCGAGGCGCTGATACTAGAGGTTCTGGCGGTCAAGGCGGTGGCGGCGATGGAACTTATGGAAATAATGTGGAAGATCCTCAATCTGGCACTCAATACACTGGTGGTGGCGGTGGCGCTGCGTCAGCCAGAAATGGAGGTAACGGAGGCTCGGGTGTTGTTATACTACGAACAACCTCAATTGCTTCTAATTTAAACGGTACTGCTTCATCTGATTACACTATTGGAGATACTGTTTCGGGATGTGTTACCTCACAAAACGGTGATTATAATATTTACAAATTTACTGGATCAGGGAGCATTACTTTCTGATGGCACATTTTGCAGAGATAAATGATCAGAGAATTGTTCAACGAGTAATCGTAGTCGCAAACGATGTTTTGCTTGATGAGAACGGTGTTGAGCAAGAGGCTTTAGGCGTTAGCTTTTGTGAGCAACTATTCGGCGGCTCTTGGAAGCAAACAAGCTACAATAGCAACTTTAGAAAGAACTTTGCTGGCGTTGGGTATTCTTATGATGCTGCTCGAAATGCTTTCTTAGCGCCTCGCCCGTTTGTTTCTTGGACGCTAGATGAAGAAACCTGTCAGTGGCAACCGCCAGTAGCATACCCCTCAGATGGCAATGATTACGAGTGGGATGAGGTTAATCAGGCTTGGAGTTTAATTGAATGAGCAACAACCGCAATCTAGGCAACATAGCTACAGCCATAACCAATGCTACCTCTGGGCAAGTTCTGACTTCGCAAGGCAGCGGAGTTGCGACTTTTGCTGATGCTTCTGGTGGCGGCGTAACGACTTATACAAACAAAGCTGCAATAGATGCTGTATCCTCTCCTTCAGAGGGTGATTTGGCATTTGATGAAGATAAAAACGTTCTGTACATTCGAGCAGGATCTGCTTGGGAGCGCATACAACACGGTGGAAATGTAGGCCCACAGTTTACGACAACGCCTGCTTCTACTTTGGCACTTTCAAGTGGTTCAACATCGACTATTACAGCCGTTGCTGTGGACGAAAATGGTTTTCCCGTAACTTATGATTGGGATGGAATTAGCGGATCAACAGTTTACACGGCGAGTTCATTGCCAGATCAAATTACAAATGTCAGTGAAAGCAACGGAGTTTTTACATTAACGCCCTCGACTAATAGCAGCCACGCTGGTTCTTTTATATTTAGAACAAAAGCTAGTGATGGAGCGCAAGTTTCTACTGCTACGACAAATGTTAGTTTGGTAATTAGTACAGATATAACCACTCCAAACGTTTCACCATTTACAACAGCGGGAACAAACACAATTAGTGCGACCTTCACCAGCGCTACAGTTTATAGTGGTATGGGGTATTCCGACACACTCGACACTGGTAAAAAATATTTTGAAGTAGAGCTAACCTCAAATGCAAGTGATATAATGATAGGTGTTGTTCCATCAACATACTCTTCAAGCCACGGGTATAACAGTTCAGGCACCGTTATCATTAATGGAGATACTGGCAATAAATTTAAAGGGAATGTGACTACTAACCTGTCTAGCGTGACAGGAAGTGGCAATTATTATATGCTTGCATACGATACTGCAACACGAGAAGTTTGGATTGGAACCAATGGAAGCTGGTACGAAGACCCAGCAACAACATCTTCTAGTTTTTTGTGCGGTGATGCCAATACAACGGCCTTTAAACTTGCTGTAGCTTGCGATTCTAGCAGTGGAGCAAGCATCACAGCCGATATTATTACTGGTTCTGGCACATTTAATAGCTCTGTTCCAACAGGTTTTACAGGTCATTAAGGACTAATCTATGAGCAACGCATCAAATCTCAGCACCCTTGCAAACGTCTTAGACGATGGCACTAGCGGTCAGTTTCTGAAGTCTACTGGCTCTGGCGGCGTAGCGTTTGATACCGTTGCGGCTGGGGCTGTAGTCTATGCCACGGCTGATCTATTACCGTTGTCTGGCAACAGCGCTGGCGATATGGCTTATGTGACTGCCACTAATCGTTTTTATATCAATAATGGCTCTGGCTGGTACTCTGTTAGCTTGGTGAATACAAACCCTAACATTACCTCTGTCCAAGACGCCTCTAGCAATACTACGCCATTTACTTTGGCTACCGATGGTACGGCTACGGTGATTACGGTTACAGCGGCTGATCCAGAGGAAGTACCTCTGACTTACGACTACAGCGTTACTAGCGGATCGTTAAACGGGTCTACTGTAACAAAAGGCACTGGTAGCAATTCAAACGTATTCACAGTGACGCCTCACGCCAGCCAAGATGCTACTTTTACTATCACGTTTACTGCATCAGATGGCATTAATCAGGCTACAAGCGCTAATGAGTTTAGCTTGTCGTTTATTACGATTGTAGCGGATAGTAACCACACAACTTTGTTAGCCACTGCTACGGGTACGTCTGACAATAATAATATTACCGATAGCTCTTCTAATAACTATAGCATTACAGTAACTGGCGATACTTCCGCTGGTACGTTTAGCCCTTATCGCAGCGGAGGTTATAGCACTTACTTTGATGGGTCAGATTATTTACAGCTATCTGCCACAGCAACTGACCTTCTCCCCGAAACATCAAACACAACAATCGAAGCGTGGGTAAATACGACAGGAACAGGCCACGTTGCAATATTCAGTAATTTTAACCCACCTTCCCCCTTCAACGGAATGGAAGTTGGATTATATAACGGCTACCAAACAATTTATTCTCAAGGAAGCTGGATTAACAACACAGGCGGCACAGGGGTCAGTACAATCAATGATGGTTCGTGGCACCATTTGGCTTGGGTCATTTCGAACAGTGGAACAACAGTCACAACTTACGTTGATGGTGTTCAGAACTATACGTCTTCAATAACTGCGTCTACAACTGGAAGCAGTAACCAACGCATTGGGGCTTCTTCAAATAGCACTGTAAATAGACATTTTACTGGTTATATATCCGATGTTAGGTTTGTCAAAGGAACCGCTATTACACCAGCATCAGGTGGCCCAACTGAACGCCTTACTGCCGTAACTAATACACAACTACTTGCTTGCCACCTACCCTACATTGCGGATGGATCAACTAACGATCACTCTATCACAGTAAACGGCGATGTTTCAACAAAACCATTTTCACCCTACGACTACGAAGAATACTCAGCAACTGATCACGGTGGGTCTGTGTATTTTGATGGTAATGGGGATACTTTAGAAATACCCCATAGCACCAATGTTGGGGCGTTTGGTACAAATGATTTTACAGTTCAACTTTGGTACTACACAGAAGCCATTAATAATCAGGATTATTTAATTGACTTTAGGCAATACGGAGCTAATGGAGATTATCTTAGTATTTCCAAAAATGGGTCAAATAAAATTGTTGTAGCTGAAGGAGGCTCTAACCGAATAACTGGAACAAAAGATATTAGTTTAGGGCAATGGTTTTTTATAACGGTACATAGAGACAGTGGATCATTAAAACTTTTTGTAAACGGTGAGCAAGACGGAAGCACTTACTCTGATAGCACTAATTATGTCGCTGGTAGTTCGGGTAATTTTATAATTGGTAAAAATAACGGTAGTGCAAGCTACCTTATGCAAGGTTATTTATCTGACATTAGAGTGACACACGGATCGGCTTTAGATGGAACTACAGTTCCTACTGCTCCTTTGTCTTCAACTGGCGCAGAGCTACACATCAAAGGTACAGATGCTTCGATTATAGATAAATCGCAAGGCTCTAACCTAAAGCTGGTTGGTAATACTACTGGTTCAACTGATGAGGTTAGAACAGGCAACTGGGCTAATACTAAAACTATGAAGTTTGATGGAACTACTGATTATATTATTTCTCAAGAACCCGTACTACTAGGCACACAAGACTTTACGGCAGAGTGTTGGTTGTATTACCAATCTGGCTTGGAACTTATGGGAAATAGACTTTCTAACGGTTCCGGTGGTTTTAGCGTTAGAATAACCTCAACTTCTATTACTGTAGGTAATTCTTCTGGAACTGGCTTTGGTAGCGTTTTTAGCGGTACAACGTCATCTTTAACAAATGCTTGGCATCATATTGCAGTATCCAGATCATCAGGTGTCACTAAGATTTATGTCGATGGCTCATCTATTGCATCACATTCTAGTGCTATAGATTTTTCTTTAAGTAATCCGTTTGTAATTGGATATGCTTATTCGAATGGCAGCGGCGCAGCCTCTATACAAGGCTACATCCAAGATTTTAGAGTTACCATAGGCAAGTCTCGCTACACCGCAAACTTCACGCCACCATCAGCGCCACTAGAAGGCTAACCAATGCTAGGCTTTAGTCCTCTCGCATCAGCACCACTATCAGACGATGGGATTGTAGTAGTCTCATCGTCTATTAGTTTGTCTGGTGTAGCGAGCCAAGTAATACATAACGATGTAGTAGGCGTTAATAGTTCCACTAAATCTATCTCAAATGTTTCCTCTCAGGTTACACAAGGGTCTCTTTCAACTACAGTAGACGTATCTCTTTCTACTACCTCTACTACAGGTCAACTAGGTACACTAAGTCAAGTAGTTGGGGTTTCAACTACATTAGACTCTGTATCTACTGCAAGTCAAGTAGGCACTATTACAAGGTCTACAAGTTCTAACAAATCTCTTGCATCAGTATCTTCAACTGGGTCAGTAAACGATCCTAGTGCGTCTACAAGTTCTAACAAATCCGTTACATCTGTATCTGCTACAGGTCAAGTAAGAACTCCACAGATAGGCCCATCAGAGCATCTTGTAGCTGTATCAGTAACTGGTAACGTTACTAGCCCCTCTCTTGTTGTATCTTCTAGTGTAGAGATTAATCAGGTTACTTCTACTTCTCAAGTAGGCTCTCTTGTAGGTACAACTGATGAGATAGGTGAACTAACGTCTGTTTCCTCTACAGTAAGTGTTTCTTCTGTTGAAACTAATGCAGAATCCTCAGAAACGCTTTCCTCTTTAAGCTCAAGCTTATCAGCAACAGACTTATCTTTAGTTGCATCTTCAAATGAGAGCTTAGTAAACGTTTCTAGCTCTGCTACTGTAAATACTTTAGTTGTATTTGTTAGTGACGAGGTATCATTATCAGGAGTGTCATCTTCTGTTGATGTTAACGATTTACCGTTTGTAGGCATACCTGTTAATGCAACGGTTAATTTAGGTGACTTTCTAACGCCTAATCTATATTACTCTGGTAGAGCGCGCTCTGGTTCATCCTTATCTACTTATGGAGTTATTTACACCTCTGTAGGGGGAACAAGATACTCAGGTGATAGTGTCAAAGTTAGTCTAGAATTTAAAGTAGATAGTTCTGCAAGTGATACAGAGATTCAGTATTTGTTTGAGTCTAGAAACCCTGCTTATAATAACAGTGGTTATAACAATGACTTACACATATATAGACAAGGAAGTTCCATAGAGGTAGGCTTAACGCTTATATCCTCATTACTTAGAAAAACATATAGAAACTTTACTTTAAATTACAGCTTTAGTAAGGAGGTTTGGTATAGGATTACTGTATACAATAGTGGTCAGACACTGTATGCACAAGTCCATAATGCTGTAACTGGTCAACTACTTCACAGTGAGAACTCTTTAATGAGTGTAAGCTATGGAAGTTACTCAAGCAGCTCTTACAAATTTTGGCTAGGGTACAGTTCTTCTTCTTTTGATTTCACACTTGGTACTAGCCCCGGGTTTAGTTCAAGTACAAGATACTTTGACGGTCTATTACATAATGTAAATCTTTCTGTTCCCAGTAATACACTACGTGCTAAGGTTTGGAGTCAAAGAACATCAGTATCAAACCCTAGCTCTTCTATACCGGGGGCGCACGTTAATCCTGCTTCAGATTGGGCTGATGCTCAGTCTAACTTTTCTAATAGCGCTTCAAATGGCTCTACCGCCGCCACTTCAGACATACCAGTATTTGAAAGCCCTTACTTATCAAATCATTTAGTCAGTACTAGTGTAGCAGCTAATAGTGTAACTGCTATCTTTAGTTCAAATGTTACAGCATTTCCTACAGGGGTTTCATTTTCTGCTCAAGTACAGGCTTTAGAAGAGACTTTAGTTAGCAGCAGTAAAACTCTTGACTCAACATCTAGCGTAGCAGCCTTAACATCTGTCACTCAGGTACACTCAAGCAATAAGACACTACCTTCTGCAGACTTTACATCTTCAGTAAACGATGTTGGTAAGTCAGTATCTTCTTCTGTAATACTTGATACTACAAACTCTCAAGCCTCTGTAACAGATTTAGTTTCTCTTACAACAGATGTTTTAACTGGTGTATCTTCAAGTGTAACCTTTAATAACCTATCAGTTAACCTATCTACTACTTTAACGACAGTCACTTCTACATCACAAGTCTCTGACTTAGTAGTTGACATTGATGAAATTATACCACCCTCACTGTCGGTATCTTCTCAAGTATCTGTAGGTCAAATTGTTGCTGGTGGTGGATCAACTTTAGATGATGTAAGCACTTCCACACAAGTTGGAAACTTATCTGGTAACTCTACAGACCTACTTCAAGGTGTAGGCTCTGAAGGCCAGACAGGTGACTTATCTACTATCAATGACTCTTCCGTTGAAGTTAACTCTGTAACATTAGTTACAAGTATATCTAGTCAGGTTGGAACTAACCTAGTAGTAGATGTAACGGGTGTAGAAGCTGGCACAGCCGTTCAGTTTGGTGGAGTAGAATCACAGGAAGCTGTACTAAGAAGGCTTGAAAGTCCTTGTCAAGTAGGTACGCTAACTATAAACGTTAGTGTAACTTTGCCTTCTGCAAGCTCTGCTTTCAATGCTTCTGATGAAGTAAAGGGTGTAATAAACGCATCTGTACAACTAAGTACCTTACCGTTAGTTACTGTGGGTAGAGGTTCTATAACACTATCTACAGATGGGTTTAACTTTGAAGAGTTTAAGAATGCTTATGATAGAGCAAGAACTGTTTATATTTCGAGGGCTGCTTAATGCCAAGTACATCTGATGAAAGAACTGTTGTTATAGTAGAAGAACTTAGAACAGTATTCGTAGAAAAAGATGATACACCTTTTGACAGGTTTATCTACATTACTAAGTAAAGGATCATAAAATGGCGTTTAGGTGGCCTAACAAAGACCCAGATGAAACACTTGACTATAGTGTTGATTGGTCACGTTTTCTAGGTGATAAGACAATATCAAGTGTTCAATGGTTTCTTAGAGATGAGAACCGTGTTATGCAAGAGGTCACGGCTGGGCAAACTCTCAATAATATAACTATTACGTCTACGACTAATACTGACACAGTTGCGACAATATATATTGCTGGTGGACTAAACAATATTGACTACAAGTTTACCTGTCGTATAACTAACAACTTAGCTAATACTGTAGAGAGATCTATTAAAATAAGAATGCGGGAACAGTAATATGGCATACGACTTTTTAGGTATAGTTAACGACATAAACAGAAGGTCTAATGAGGTAGAACTTACAACAGCTAACTTTGATACAGTTACTGGTTACTATTCTGCTATTAAGGACTCTGTTAACTCCTCAATTAACTTTATAAATCAGCACGAATATGAGTGGCCTTTTAATCACTCTGAGGAAGAAGAGACACTTACAGCTAACATTGTTAGGTATTCCACTCCCGGGGATGCTAAGACTATTGATTGGGATAGCTTTAGAATAGCTAGAAGTGCTACACTAGGTAATGAAACAGTTAAATTAAAATTGATTTCATACGAAGAATATCTTGACAAATACGCAGATTACGAGTATAACTCTGAGTTAAAAGGTATGCCACGTTATGTGTTTCAAACACCTAGTAGAGAGTATGGATTAGTGCCTGCTCCAGACAAAGCTTACACTATCTTTTATGAGTATTACAGACTACCTGTCGATTTAGTTAACTCTACTGATGTACCCTCTTTACCAGAGTACTTTAGACACGTTATTGTAGACGGTGCTATGTACTACTTGTTTATGTTTAAGGGTGATATGCAAGCAGCTAATGCCTTACAGCAAAAGTTTCTTATGGGTATTAAACATCTAAGAAGTACCTTTATAAATAGAACGAACTATGTAAGAGACACTAGAGTACATTACTAATGGCTATACAGTATCAAACATTTCCTATAGAATTTAAAGGGGGTCTTATTTCAAACCTAAGCCCTCTTCAACAGGGTGTAAATGCTGTAGGATCAGCCACTGTTTTAGAGAACTTTGAACCATCTACAAGTGGCGGGTATTCTAAAATAAAAGGTTTTGCTAAGTTTGATACTACAGTTTTACCGGGGTCAGGTGATGTTTTACTTACTAAGGTATTAGGTCTTAACTTTGTTTTAGCGGCTAGGGCTGATGGTGGTGTTACTAAATACTACGAAAGTCAAGGAAGTGGGTGGACTTTAAGAGGAACCGCTGCTTCTTTAGGCCAAAGAGTTCGTTTTGTTGATGTTGTGTTAAGTGGTAAAAAGAAAACTATATTAGTGGATGGAGTTAACTTTCCAGCTATTTATAATGACACTGATGACACCTTTACTTTTTTGTCAGCCTCTAACTCTCCAGACATAGCTGCATCATCAGATGTAGAGTTCTTTAAAAATCACTTTTTCTTTGCTAGTGGTGCTAACCTTGTATTCAGCGCACCCTTTGATGAGACGGACTTTTCTGCAGCTAATGGTGCTGGTAACCTCTCTCTAGGATCTGAAATAGAAGGATTAAAAGTATTTAGGGATCAACTTATAATTTTTACTAAAAGGTCTATACATAAGCTCGTCGGTAACAGTATTTCAGATTTTAATTTATCCCCTATAACACTAGATATTGGTTGTACTGCAAAAGAGACTATTCAAGAGGTTGGTGGAGATATTATGTACCTATCCTCTGATGGTATTAGATTATTATCTGCTACTGATAGAATTGGTGATTTTGGTTTAGCTGTTGCATCTTCTCCTATTAAAAAAGATACAGAGTATTTTCTAAAGCTTGCCAATAGTTTTTCCTCTTTAGTTATAAGGGAAAAAGCCCAGTATAGAATATTTGGTTATAACGCATCTACTCCCTCAGATTTATCACCCGGATTACTCGCAACAAAGTTTTCCGCTCAAGGTGCAGACTCTATAGCTTGGGCTACATTAAAGGGGATGAAGGTAAACGTATCTGACAGTTTAATTACTGGAAACTCTGAAACTATTGTGTTTGGTAATGACTCAGGCTACGTTTATAAAATGGAGTTTGGATCTAATTTTGACTCTGAAAACATAAGGTGTGTTTATGAGTCTCCTTATATGCCTATTCAAGATCCTCAAATAAGAAAGACTTTTTACAGAGTTACCACCTATGTAGAACCAACAGCTACATTTAGTTTAGATATAAACTTATCATACGATTTTGCTGGTCAAGGAAAAGGTACTACGATTGACCCCCCTACAAGCACTCTTGTAAGTGCGGCGGGTGCAGTATCTTTATATGGCGCTCCGACTTCTATTTACAATACATCTACTTATGGAAGTTTTGCTGATAGGGTGTATGAAACATTTGCACTAGGTAGTGGTAAGACGGTTTCCATTAGGTATGAAGATGACTCTACTAACCCAACATTCAAATTAGACACTGCAGTGTTAGAATTTAGAACTAACGAAAGACAGTAAGGACAAACTAAAATGGCAGGATATACAAGACAAGATACTACAGGTCAGATAGCTAATGGTGAAGCTATTGATGCTGATGACATTAACGCTGAGTTTAATGCTGTTCAAACTGCTTTCACTGGTGCATCTGGTCATAATCACGATCCTAGTTTATCTGACTCAGGAGCGCC
>Ga0208767_1000872_pt1 | contig 24618 bp, 29 predicted proteins | sample VirMetDEL_Mar_21_FD_184514 | JGI IMG/M metagenome (GOLD analysis project Ga0208767, IMG submission 184514) | Aqueous microbial communities from the Delaware River and Bay under freshwater to marine salinity gradient to study organic matter... | ecosystem: Environmental > Aquatic > Marine >... | reverse complement strand
TAAAGATAATCCACACTTCTTTGAGAAGACTATCTATAAGGTCGAATACGTAGACGTACCCGATGAAGAGGAGCATATTGCTCAAAAAGTATTGGTGAAGTTTACGGATGGATCAGAGAAACTCTATGATTTTAGTTTTTGGAGAAAATTAGTTGAGAGAGGAAAAGAAATTTTAGAGAGAAGAAGAACCTAACTAGTTCTTGCTCTCTCTTCTATTTGACTGTCTTCAGCCTTGTATTCTTTATAAGCTGTCATTTGCGCAATCACGTCTTGTAAATATGCAATAATTAGCTTGTTTTCTTGGTTTTCTGTCATTTTAATCTCCTTTGTTTTGGGGTGAACGATCACTATATCAGACTCAGCTATTAAATATCTACCTATTTATTTTAACTTTTGTTAAATAAATTTGTTGACTTCTATGTTATCATTGTTCAATGACAAAAATATACTTATTCATGATTGTTTGTATGTATAACCCCTCACTAAGTCTTGAAGACACTTGTAAGATAGTACCTATGAGCGACCCCTTTAGTAGTATGAGAGAGTGTTTAAACATGGGTACAATGTTAAAAACTAAAATAGAATTAGAGATGATGAACGCTTATTCGACTGCCTTTTGTTCTGAAAAATATTTTACTTCTGCTTAATCCATTTAGAGAGTCCCGATCTAGTAGGGTGAACTTTCCACGAGTCGCTGCCCACGACCACCAAAACAACATTCATTTGCTTCTGAAGTTTACTCGGTGACCGATAAATTTCATGTCCAATCTGTCTTCTTTTACTTTTTGTTTTCCTTCTAGATTTGGTTTTAACATCAATGCGAAAGGTTTCATCGTCAGGAGAGATTGCCACAATGTCAATAATTCCATTGGGGGCTACGTTTTGAAATACTAGAAAGCCCTGCTCCAAAAGATATTGAATAGCTTTAAGTTCCGATACTATTCCCTTAACATGTTTATCGTTTATGTGACTAGTCGAGATTTTTTTTATTGTCATCAGAATATAATTTAAGAGGAATTGTCATTCTATGAATGATAGAGCTTTTATAAAGTACAATTGTGCGTCCACCCTCTTTGTCTTTTCTAATCATGGAAGCCATTAATTTTAATTCATCTTTATTTTCTTGAAGAACCCATCCCACTTCATCACATATGGCGGTTTTTAATTTTTTCATATCGCCGTATGTGTGCCATCCAGATTCCTCTTCGACAGTGTCTCTCCAAACGACATACTCAAGCTGATAATCCATAGCTTTAGTATAGAAAATTATTTACTTTTTTAAAGTATTCTGGCCTGGAACTAATTTTTCAAAAACTTTAAGTTTTTCAGGGTTTTTTCCAGTGTACCAAGTTTGCTCTTGACTACTGTTAACCCCTAATCCTTTAGCTTTTAGTTTTGACAGAGAAACTTGTACTGCTTCTGAAACTGAAGCTAAACTATAATCATCACCAAACATAACTCCATCAGTTTTTAATTTAGTCCACCAATTTTCTACATCACTCATGACTGGTTCATATTCATGCGCCCCATCCACCATAATATAATCGATTGAATTGTCTTCAAACATTTCTAAAATTTTAGGATCATCGGATCTTCCCTGACAAACAACTACCATTCCTTTCTCAATAAAAAATTCTAAGTTTTGTTTAAACGTTGATGAAAAATCTTTTGGTAAATCTAAGTTTGAGTGTTCTGACGATCCCTCAAAAGTATCTACTGAATAAATTTTTACGTTTTCTTTACCAGCATTATACAATGCCGTTGCTAAGTAGTGAGTAGATCTTCCTAAAAAAGAACCTATCTCTACAATTTTTCCATCATCATTAATTTGATCAACAATGATATTATAAGTTTCTGAGTAATTAAACCATCCTGGTATTTTAAAATAACTGTGTTTCATTTTTTATTTCCTTCATTTATTTCCATTACAGATTGTGTATTTGTAAAATAATTTTTTCCTAATAATTTACTAACCAACCTTCTTTGTTGTTTTCTTTGATTCTCAGCATGTTTTGAATTTTCTGAAGATCTAGGATCATCGTATTCATAAACGGGTTTCTTTTGTAGTATATACTTTCTATTTATCATTCTTTTAATTTTTCTGTTATAGTTTCAGCCAACTCTAAAGCAGTCTCATGTACAATGTTAGCCATAGCCCACTTTTCGTATTTATCTAAACTTTCTTGCATTTTAATTAATTCATTAAAACATTCACAAGCTTCTTTTAATTTCCTGTGATCTATTTTTTCACGGTTAGGACTTAATATCATATTAACCACTCCTTAAATTCTTCACCGAGTATTTCACTGGCGATGTTAATTTTAGAACGTAGACTTTTAATAATGTTTTCGTCTACTGTTCCCTCACAGACTAAGTCAACATATGTCACTTTATCCTCTGTTCCTATTCTATGATTTCTAGCTTCAGCTTGCTCTCTGATTTCTAGATCATAATCGTTAGAATAAAATATCATAGTTTTAGCTATATTTAAAGTTAAGCCATAACCCCCTGTTCGCGGATGACCTACCAAAAATCTCATATGATGTTCAGGATCTTTAAATCTTTTTAATATTTTTGGTCTCTCTACACTGGGAGTTTCTCCATAAAAACCTTCCGCTGACCCCTGACCATATTTCTTGTCCAGCGTTTCAATAACCTTTCTAATGTTATGGCGGTACGAACACCAGATAATTACCTTTCCGTCTACCTCCTCAATTGTATCGAGTAATTCTTTTAATCTATTCTCAGAAAAATCAATCAAACCCCCCTCATCGGTAGTCATATACCCACAGGCAATTTGATGTAATCTTTTTAATTGTGCAATCAAAGTAGCGGTTGTTAGTTGCTCCCCATCAATCTCCGCTAGGGCAACATTCTTCATCATGACGTAAGCCTTTAATTGTTTATCGGACATCGGTACGCGTCTCTTCATATAAATTTTATCAGGTAAATCTAAGGCCTCTGCCTTTGTTACGCGGTAAGAGAACTGCTGTATTTTATCCGTTAGCTCCTCCAACCGCTTGTATCCTGTTACCTTGTTAAAGCTTCGCCCACCAAAGTTTAGTTTTACTTGATTACAGTAGCGCGCTCTAAAAGAGTAGATAGAACTAAAGCCGAGCAGGTCTTCACTGAGAAAGGCACACTGACCATATAAGTCTTCAGGTGATTTTGTAATTGGTGATCCTGTAAGAATGGTTCGATATTTTGCAAATGTTCCAATCTTAATACATCTCTTTGTTCTTTGAGCAGACATGTTTTTAATAATAGTCGACTCATCAATACACATTAAAGTTTTATCAACGAGAGTAAATTTTTCTGCAACACTCGATCCAAACTTAGTAATGACTGAGTCAATATTCATGATTAAAATTTTTAGTTTTTGATCTGTAGCAAACAAAACTTTTTTAATTTCATTTTGTTCTTTCTTTGTTTTTGCTCCCTCCCAAACATGAACATCATAGTCAATATGTTCAGCTAAATGTTTTTCTAATTCCTCTCTCCAATTATATTTTATTCCATTAGGGCAAACGACAAGTAGCTGATTTATTTTTCCGTTATCAAAAAGAATAGATATTCCATCAATAAGAACTTTGGTTTTTCCGCATCCCATTTCCATAAATAAAGCATACTCAGGTGAATTCTTTTCAAATTGATTAAGCATTCCCGCTAAACCAACAAGCTGATGCTCCATAGGCTTAGTTTTAAACTTGTATTTATTTAACAGCATGGTAATTATTATTCTAAGAGAGAATTATTACATGAGTGAAAGTAAAAGTAAAGTCTATGTAATACAAAAAGTATTGCGTAAACACATTGATGGAACCTTGAGAGGACTTGATTTTTCCCAAGCAGAAAGATTTGGAGAGATAATTTATTTGTTTGATAGCCAAAAACAAGTAGTGATGTCTCCACAACCCACAATTAGAAAAATAAAACAGATCTTAAAAAACTTTAAAGACACTGATTATTTAGTACTTGTGGGAGATCCCGCATTAATAGGGTTGACATGTGCCGTTGCAAGCACTATATCTAATGGTAGATATAATATGTTAAAATATGATAGATTAGAAAGAGATTACTTTCCTATCAGAGTTGACATAAACGAATAAGAAAGGAAAACAGTAATGTTAGATTTACGAAAAGAGAAAAGCGATTTTGAAGTCAGTGAGGTTGATCCGATATCAAAAGCATGTCAGGAACAATTAAAAATAGAAAAAGAAATTGACGATTTAGAGTCATTAATGAAGGTAAAAAAAGACCTGCTCAGACAAAATGGAGAACAAATTGTTTCTTTAATGGAAGAGCGTGGTGTTAAATCAATTAAGATGTCAGATGGACAATCTGTAGACATCAAACCATTTTATACTGGAAGCATATCCAAAGATAATCAAGAGGCAGCGTTTGATTGGCTTCGTGAACACGGGTATGATGATATTATAAAAAATCAAGTTGTCTTAAAATTTGGTAGAGCAGAAGATGAAAAGGCTGATCAAATTTATAGTGACTTGGCGAGTAAAGGTTTAGACGCTGATAGAAATATCAAAGTTGAACCTATGACCCTCAAAGGTTTCATTCGTGAAATGATTGAGAACGGTAAAGACATCCCAATGGAAACATTTGGTGTTTATGTCGGACATAAAATTAATATCAAGAAAGGTAAGTAAAATATGTCAGAGAAAAGTAAAACACAACAAGTAGTAAAAGAAGAAAAGAAAAGCGTAGCTGTATTTGATAATTCAATTTTGAGAAAAGCTGGTGCATCTTTGAATGAGAGAGATGCAGAAGATTATCAGATACCTTATTTGAAAGTTATTGTATCTGCTTCTCCACAAAGAAAAAAAGATAACAATAATTATATTCAAGGTGCCGAAGAGGGTATGATTTTTAATAGTGTTACATCAAAGCTTTACGATAATTTGACTGTTCTACCTGTATATTATCGAAGAAGATATACAGAGTGGCATACAGACAGAGATAAAGCGACGAGTCCTTTAAATATTTATACCATTGAAGAATACGAGAAAATGAAGAGAGATGGCAGAGTGTTTAGAAATGAGAATAACATAGAGATTTTAGATGGTGGTGAGACTTACGTTCAAAACACCGCTGAACACTATGTGATTGTCGTTGAGGAAGACGGAAGTTGGAATCAAGCTATTATCAAAATGAAATCTACTCAGCTAAAAAAATCTAGAACATGGAATTCTATAATGGCTAATCAAAGAAGAATTGATGGTGATGAAATTTATCAACCTAAAGATTTTGCTAGATCATATAAACTTTCTACAAAATCAGTACCTGGTAAAAAAGGTGACTACTATGATTGGGTAATCAATCAGGGTGACTGGATTGATGAAATGGATAATCCAAATATTGAAAAAATATTTAATGATGCCGTTAAATTTGAAAAGGCCATTCATAAAGGTGAGGTATCTGGTGTAGAAGAAGATACTTCCGATGAACAAGTTTCTCCGCAAAAGGGTGGCGGAGATGCCTCGAAGAGTGGTGACTCGGAGTCCGATTTACCATTCTAGCTTACTAGCGCAGGATACGGCAGTCTCTGCTATTTTATTTCTCCACATTTATGATGTTAATAGGGGATTGCCGTATCATTTATTAAGGGAACCAATAAATGAATGATGCATTTGTAGAAAAATTTAAGAATATATTTACGGGTTTAGAGCGAGCCCATGGTGTGTTTGAGAAATCAAACGAACCACAAAACGGTAAAAAAGTGGAAGCTCGAATGAAGACTGTCCACGAACCGCCGACCACTGAGAAATTTCAAAAACACTTGAAGGGGGAGTATCCTGCCATGGGTATTGTTCCTATTAATGATGATAATCAGTGCCTGTTTGGTGCTATTGATATTGATGTTTATCCATTAGATCACAAAGCACTACAGAAAAAGATTAAAGATAAAAAGTTTCCATTAGTTATGTGTCTATCAAAAAGTGGTGGCGCTCATTTATATTTATTTATGAAAGAGGCAGTTGCCGCTAAAGAAATACAATTAAAATTAAGTGAAATGGCAACCGCAATTGGATATCCCTCAGCGGAAGTTTTTCCTAAACAAATTGAGTTATCTCAGAGAGAGGGAGAACAGAAGAGAGATACAGGGAGTTGGATTAACTTACCCTATCATGGAAGAAATAGATACGCACTCAAGGAGGATGGATCGGGTGCCACACTAGAACAGTTTCTTGCGCTATACGACTCAATGGTCGTTGGTGATCTGTCAAGCATCAAGACAGATTTCAAGAACGAAGTTATCAAGGACGGACCTCCTTGTTTACAGATACTAACGGAGCAAGGAGTGAGCGATGGTTCCCGCAATAACGCTCTCTTCAATATCGGAGTATTTTATAGGAAGTCTAGTCCTGATAACTTTGCAGAATTAACGGAAGAATATAATAGAGTATATATCCACCCACCGCTGAAAGCGGATGAGGTAATATCTGTTATACGACAAATAAGTCAGAGTGATAATGAGGGTGCACCAAAGTATATGTATCGATGTACTCAGCCACCAATTGAGTCTCTTTGTAATAAACGTTTATGTAAGAAGAGAAAATTTGGTGTAGGTGGTGACAACGATAGAGAGCATCCTGTGTACTCTGATTTAAAAGTTTATAAGTCGGATCCACCGAGATACTTTCTTAATGTTGATGACAGAAGAGTAGAAATACCTAATACCGAAGACTTAATGAACCATCGTAAAATTATTCAAGCATGTCTTGAGCAATTAAATACAGGGATAATGAACATGAGTGCCGCAGAGTGGAATAGAACATACTCAGAGTTATTCGAGAATATATCGATTGATTATCCTCCCGAAGAGGTAACCAAGAAAGGTGAATTCAAAGAACTACTAGAAGAGTTTTGTTTACATCAGGGAGAAGCATTAAGCTTTGATGATATCTTTTTAGGCAAATCCTATAATGAGGAAGGGTATACCTATTTTGCTTTAAAAGATTTAATGGATCATTTAAAGAGAAATGATTTTAAAGAGTCTCGAGCATGGGTGACTGTTAGATTGAGAGAAGAGTATGAGGCGGAAGACCTGATCAAGACAGTAAAAAATGTTAGAATTAGACTTTGGAAAATACAAGAATTAACCGTAGGACAACCAGAATTAGATATTCCTAATATGGAAAAAGAAGTAAAAGAGGAGGAGATTCCGTTTTGATAAAGGTATTATTTGGAAATAGTTTTGAGAAGGTAAAAGACTTAGAAGATAACTCTATTGATTGTGTTGTCTCCTCTCCTCCTTACTTTGGTTTAAGAGATTACGGTAATGAAAATCAAATGGGTTTAGAAAATCATTATAAAGATTATATTCAAAACACGGTTAATCTTTTTAGATTAATGAAACCTAAGTTAAAAGACACTGCCACAATATGGTGGAATGTGGGGGATAGCTATTACAATTATCGGCCAACAAGAAACAAAGATAATTTATATAAAAGTCCCGACTACCATAAACAAACTATCAGTAATTCAAGACAAGACCTGCCTACAAAAGGTAGTAAAAGGGGTATTGTGTTTGAGGATATAAAAGAAAAAGACTTAATGATGATACCTAATAGGGTGGCAATCGCTTTACAGGAAGACGGATGGTATGTTCGATCAGAAATAATTTGGTCAAAACCTAATCCCATGCCTGAGAGTGTTAGAGATAGGCCTACTTCTGCACATGAAAAAATATGGTTGATAACCAAATCAAAGAATTATTATTACGATTCAAATTCTATTAAAGAACCTTTATCTTCAAACTCAGTTAAAAGATTAACACAACCTAATTTAATAAACCAACTAGGATCTAAAAGAGGAAATGGTGGAATGAAGTCTAATGGGAATATGAAAGCCGTAGGAGAACTAACAAAAAGAAATAAAAGAAATGTTTGGACAGTTACTACTAAACCATTTAAGGGAGCACACTTTGCTACCTTTCCTATTGATTTAATTGAGCCTTGTGTACTTGCAGGATGCCCTGAAGGTGGAACAATCTTAGACCCTTTTGGTGGATCAGGAACAACAGGAGTTGCCGCAAATAGACACAAAAGAAATGCAATCTTAATTGAGTTAAATGAAAACTATAAAGAAGTAATGCAGTTAAGGTTTAGTAAAGAAGATCCATTATTTTTGGAGATACAGTATGAGTAAACCCATTGTTGTCATCGGACCGCCAGGCACGGGCAAAACAACTTTTATTCTTAACAAGATAGAAGAGTATATTGCTGAGGGATACTCGATTGATGAGATCGGTTTTTTCTCTTTCTCAAACAAGGCGGTAGACGAAGCTAAACAGAGAGCCAGTGAGAAATTCAAAATACCTGCCTCTCAATTAGAAAGCTTTTCCACACTTCACTCTTATGCCTTGCGTCAGCTAGGTTTAAGTCGTGACTATATAATGAGTAAAAATGATTGGAGAAATGTAGAGGATGTACTTCGGATTAAAATTAATGTTAATAATGATGACGATAGTTTTTACAATAACTACGACGACAAATACATTCAGTTAATTGAAAAAGCAAAGCGAAGAGATATTGATTTACGAGATTGTTGGACAATGTTTGCAAAAGATATTATCTATCACAAACTTGAGTATATTTCTAAAGGACTAAAAGAATATAAAGAAAAAGGTTATGAAAAGTTTACTGATGGTATCACAGGTTCTTTTGTTAAAGACTCTGGTCCTAAAATGGATTTTACTGATTTGATCAGTAACTATGTAAAGCAAGATAGAGTTAAACCTTTTCGTGTTGTATTTTTTGATGAGTCACAGGACATGTCCACGATCCAATGGAAAATGGCAGAGATGATTTGGAAAGCATCAGAGGTGTCTTATATTGCGATGGATCCTAATCAGGCTATCTATACTTGGGCTGACGCTGATGTGGCAAGAGCCATTGAGGTAAAAACTCAGTCCTCTAAAACAATTGTTTTAGATCAATCAAAGAGAGTACCAAGAAAAATTTGGGAAGTTGTTAATCGTGTTGAAGAGCAGATAGTTGCCTATGATGATATTAAATGGAAACCCGCTGAGAGAGATGGGAATGTAGAATTTGTTAAAGGTATCTATCATCTTAATGTTTCTGAGGGTAGTTGGTTGGTAATGGGTAGAACAAGGACAATTAGAGAGGATTTAGAAGAAGTACTACGTAAAAAGAATGTATTTTTTCGTGTTAAAATGCGGGATAATAAGTATCGTTATTCTGTGAAAGCACAGGAAAGAAATGCTATACTAACTTGGAAAGAATTAATGAGAAGCGAAACAAATGAAGTTCCGATTAGAATGATTGATAATTTATATAAAAGCATTGGAAAAGGTTTTGTAGCGAGGGGATATAAAAAAGTAGTGTCAGAACAAAAGAAAGCTTTTCCCGATAAAAAAGTTTGTTTTAAAGAACTAAAAGAAAGCTACGGACTGGAAGCTGAATTTGGAATTTCTTGGGTAGATGTAATGACTACCTTGAATACAGAAACAAGAGCATACTTGGAAAACCTAGAGTCAAGGGGTGAGGACATAGGTAAAGAACCAAGGATAACGCTATCCACGATCCACCAACAAAAAGGTGGTGAAGCAGATAATGTTATTGTCTCTCTTGATATAGGAAAGATGGCGTATGAAGATTACCGCACCAATCCTATTAATGAGCATCGTTTATTTTACGTTGCCTTTTCAAGAGCGAGACACAATTTATTTGTTGTCTTACCTCAATCAAGGGAGGCTTATAGAATATGAACTTAAAAGAATTAAAAGATCACGGTCTTTTAGATGATGAAATGATTAAATGGGATGGTTTTGATGACTGTGTTTTAGGTGTTGGAAGAAGATGTGGGATGGAAGACATTCTTATTTATAGTAGACAAAAAATTGCTTACAAATTAAGAGACAGGGATAAAATGACAGTAGAAGAGGCTATCGAATATATAGACTATAACATAGTGGGAGCGTTTGTCGGAGAGAGAACTCCTATGCTTTTGGAGGATTTTATATGAGTAAGCAAATAGGAATGTTTAAACCTAAATCCGAGTGGCTACCACCAATGGACTTTCCCGATATTAAAGATGCAAAAAGAATTGCCATCGATCTAGAGACAAAAGACCCTAACATCACAGAAAAGGGTGCTGGCTGGGCTACAAACGATGGACACATTATTGGAGTAGCTATCGCTGTTGATGGTTGGGAGGGTTACTATCCTGTTCGACATGAGACAGGTTTTAATCATTCTCCTGAAATAGTTTTTGATTGGTTAAATGAAATGCTATCCACTGACTGCGAGAAGATTGCCCATAATGCCTCTTATGATTTTGGTTGGTTACAGGCAGAGGGAGTTAAGTGGAATGGTCGTATTATTGATACGATGATTGCGGGACCTCTCATTGATGAAAATAGATTTAGTTATTCTTTAAATGCAATGTCTAAAGAGTATTTAGGAGAAAGTAAAAATGAGTTTTTGTTAAAAGAAACAGCGGCACAGTGGGGTGTCGATGCTAAAGCAGAGATGTATAAGATACCTGCTCAGTTCGTGGGAGAATACGCAGAGCAAGACGCGGTTCTCTGTCTTAAGCTTTGGGATAGACTGAGTGTGGAAGTCACCAAAAATAATTTAGAAACTGTTTTTAATTTAGAAACGGATCTCCTTCCTGTTCTTATGGAAATGAGAAAGAAGGGAGTGAGAGTTAATTTAGATAAATTAGGGGTAGCAGAAAAAGAGTTAATTAAAAGAGAAAATAAATTACTTAATTTTGTTCACGATAAAACAGGTGGTAAGGTAGATATTTGGGCGGCTAGATCTATCGCCTCTATCTTTGATCTTTGTAAAATTGATTATCCTAAAACGGATAAAGGTAATCCTAGTTTTACAAAAAGCTTTTTAGAAAATCATCCTCATCCTGTGCCAAAGGCAATCGTTCAAGCGAGAGAATACAACAAAGCGCGAACCACGTTTCTCCATACGATAGAAAGATATAACCACAACGGTAGAATTCATGCCAATATCAATCAACTACGAACCGAGAATGGCGGAGCGGTGACGGGGAGATTTAGTTATTCTAATCCTAACCTACAGCAGATACCTGCTCGAGATAGTAAAGAGGCAGATATTAAAATAGGAACAATGATCAGAAGTCTATTTTTACCTGAAGAGGGAGAGAAGTGGGGTTCATTTGACTATTCACAGCAGGAACCGCGTTTAGTGGTTCATTATGCTGATTTTATAGGTTTAGCTGGTTCAGAAAAGCTCGTAGGAGCTTACAGGGACGATAAAAACACTGACTTCCATACGATCATGGCGGAGATTGGAAAAATCGAACGTAAGAGCGCTAAAACCATAAATTTAGGGTTATTCTATGGAATGGGTGTTGGAAAACTAGCAGATCAGCTAGGAATTAACCCTGAGGAGGCAAAACTACTTATCACCGAATATAATGAGAGAGTTCCCTTTGTTAGGAAGTTAGCTGACCGAGTTTCAGATCACGCAGGTAAAACAGGAAAGGTAAAAACATTTTTAGGAAGACAATGTCACTTTGATTTGTGGGAACCAAAAGCGTTTGGTGCTCATCGAGCATATCCTTATGAGAAAGCAAAAGAGGAGCACGGTATTAATACACCCTTAAAAAGAGCGGGTACATATAAAGCATTGAATAGATTAATTCAGGGTAGCGCTGCCGATCAAACCAAACAGGCAATGGTGACTCTTTATAAAGAGGGTGTTATTCCAATGATACAAATTCATGATGAACTAGCTATTAGCGTTGATGGTTCGAAAGAACAGCAAGAAAAAATAATAGAGGTAATGGAAAATGCTATTGAATTAAATATTCCATCAAAGGTGGATGTAGCTGTAGGAGATAATTGGGGAGAGGCGCAGTGAGTGACAAGATAAACCCTGATTACTATAAAAGTAAAATAGAGACTGCTGATTATATAGATGCTCATGAAATGGATTATTTTCAAGGCAATGTAATTAAATATGTAACTAGATTTAAAAAAAAGAATGGATTAGAAGATTTAAAGAAAGCTCAATGGTACTTACAAAGATTAATTAAAAAATATGAGAATAGTGACGACAGTTATTAAACTAATAAATTGCAAGAGACACTAATCTAACGACCTTTTCTGAATATACACAAGTTTCCTTCCATATAATTTTGGTCATCACTATTCTTATAATTAAAATATCATACCTGTTGTGCGTAAACAACAATTCTTTTTTTCTTTCCTGTGGATTAAAAATTATTAAAAAGGAGAAAAATCATGTTTAACTTAACCAACAAAGCAAAAGATCATTTCTTGAATTTTTTTAAGAGTGATGACAAGGACCAATCAATCAAAGATTTCTGCCAAGCAGAATACAAAAAAGATTGGTATGCCGCTTATATGACATACAAAAATGAAGGTCAGTTTCCTAATTTTATTAGAAGAACTCTTTAAGTATTCGCTATAATTTCAGCAAGGGATTCACAGCGCTTCGGTGTTTGTGAATGCCATCTGGAATCTTTCATCTCGTCTGAGGCTTCCTTCCATTTACTATTCCTCATGTTTTTCCACATTTTGGAAAAGTTTCGAACCCCCTGAGTCCCTAATTGAAAAACCATTTCAACTATTACCTCACCTACGTGTTGAGGTAAATCGTGACCAATACACTCCTCAATTAGAACATCAGCTCCCGCTGCTGCTCTATTTAAATCCATTTCAAAAAGCTCATTGGCTTCCTCTTGTGTTATAGAGACTCCCTTTTGAAATCTTTTTCTTTCATGAGGTTGAACTAAATGTCCTATGGCAACAGTGAGCTTGCCTAGTGAATCCTCGTATGGCTCTAATACACAGCCTTCGTGAAGACGAATTCTATTTTTTAATGAATCAGTAATTTCAATCATTTTGCACCTATACCCCAGTGTTCTTCGTGAGGGTCTTTTTCTACCTTTCGTTTAAACATATTTATAATAATTCTTAATAATTTCATTTATTTAAGTTTATAACCTAAACCAGCGTATTTGTCTACACTTCCACCCTTTTTAAAATTCATTGATGCTCCGAAGTTTAGTCCCCCCTGACCCACTCTAGCATTTAAGTCAACAGGTTGTCCAAATATATCTACTGTATTAGAGTAACCTAATTCGGGTTTCCCTGAAAAAACATTATCAAATCTTAAATTACCTATAGGTGTTTTTATTTGAGGGTTTTTTGAAAAATTATATAAATCCATTAAAGAAGGTAATCCTGTATTTTCGGCCATAAGAACGGGTTGTCCAATTGGATTTGTTTCAGGAGGTTGATTATAAAAATCTTCTTTTTGTTTATTTTTCATTTGCTCTTCTTTAAGCATTTTCTCAAATAGGTACTTGTCTAGTATTCTTCTTTCTTGAGGAGATAGTTCAGTTCTTAAATCTGATCCAATAGTTCCCTCAGGAACAATACCAATACTCTCTAAATATATATTACCCAAGGTATTATTAGGGTCATAGTATTCAGGAAGATTTACATTTTCCCGAGGCATATTAATTAAATTAGGATTTTCTATTGTGCTTCTTTGATAAGGAAGAGATACACCAGCATTGTCTATACCAAATATTGATGGATCACTCTCATCACCAATATTCCTGCCTGATGAAGTTGGTAAGTTACCTCTTGATAATAAGAGATCCCCTAACTCTCCTTCTTCTAAATCCTGATAACCAGATGGATTTGTTGTTCGAGCTAAAAACGGAGTGTCATCTATCTGCGAAGCACTAAAAGCGCCTAAATAATTATAATATTGGTCTAAAGGATTTACATAAAATTCTTTTTCTCCACCTCCTGCTAAGTTAGAAGGAATTACACCTTCTGGTGCGTTAGCCTGAGGAATTATACTATTCATCACTTGCGTCCCAATTTTTTGATTATTAAGTGGAGCAGATACATAAGCTCCTCCTACTGCGTCTGCTCCACTTGAAAAAGGATCAGGTCTTGGAACGGTTTCTATTCCTTGACTTTCACCACTAAAGTTACTTCTAACACTATCCCAAATATCTTTAACAGCACCTGTAAAACCAAGCTTACCTGACATGGCCGCCTCTGCAACCCCACCCAACATATCTCCAGCACCTCTTACCATATCTTGAAAAAATTCTCCAAATGTTGGAGCTTGTGCTGTCAGTTCAGGCTGCATCATTGATAAAATAGTTCGACCCTGTGCATCTTTCATAGGAACATCGGCACCAGACATTTGTAAACGCATAATACCATCAGGACCCTCAAGTATTTTACCACCAGCAGATTGTCCTCCTTGATACTGTTTCGCTTTATTTAAAAATCTTTGAAAATCTGCACCTCTTGGGTATTTTTGTTGTATGTTGTAAGCTTGATCAATAAGTTTATCTTTACCACCTGCTTGGTTAAACATGATGTTTTGATCAGCTTTACTATAGTTTTTAAAAGAGTCTCCACCAGGTGTGTAACTACCACTATTACCTACATCACTAAAGCCAACTCTTTTTGGTTTTCGGTTTGCTCTATTAGCTTGAATTGTTTGCATTATTGACATTATGCTACCACCTGTGGTCTTTTAAATTTATTTGTATCTAAACTAGCGAGACCACCCTCTTTTGCATTAAAAAGAGGCATGCCAATTGACTCTAAGCTAGCCACGGTCTGCGGATTAATGGGGGAAGACAAAGGAGGGATAACGTCTACCCCCTGTCCGCGGGACACTTGAGGAGAAGGAATATTAAAGGACTGTGAATTTTGAGTATCAGGTTCCATCTCTATAAACTCTGATTCTGGTGCTTGTATTTTAGGAATAAACTCTTCTGCTTTTTTCTTAACATCATCCAAAAGTTCTTGACCGTAGTAAGCTCCTGTTGTGGCAAACTCTGTTTGATAATCCATCATTGACTCTGTAAAAAATACTACATTGGCAGCCATATTTTTTGTTAAATCTTTTACTTGTTTTTCTCCTGTTTGAAGAGCAATAAAATTCTCTAAACCGTCTCTACCCTGTTTTGTTAATAATAACTTAGAGAGATAATTCATACCTCCCGCTCTCGCTACTAAACCAGGTAAATTTACAAAACCCAAAACAATATCAAGCATACTTGCCTTGGGACTTACACGACTAAAATTAGCTCTTCGAATATATTCTAAAACATCTCCTATTTCTTTTAACTCTTCCTTTGAAAATAAAATTTCTGCCTTACCTTTACCTCCACCAGCAGTTCCCTTTAAAGATTTGTTAAGATTTTGCATAAACCTAACAGGATCTAAAATATCCTTAAAAACCAAAGGATCAAATTTATTAGATTGCACCGCGCCTCGAGCTTGTCCCCCAGCTCTAGTTGCTTTAGATAGTTTTTCAGCTTCTAAGGTTAAATCTTCAATCGGTCTCAAGGATTTAATAAAAGAATCCTCTACAAGAGTAGCTTTCATTTGTTGAATGACATCATCATATCCGTTGTCCCTTAAAAACTTTAAAGCTTCCTCTGTTTCTTGAGCGCTTAACTTAGTAAATTGATTAACAATGTCATCCGCAGATTTTTTCCCTGTTTGAATAAAACCACTTAAAAAAGAATTTTCTAAAGCTGTTATTAAGTCGGAGTCTATTTTGTAATCGTCTCTTACTTTTTGTAAATTTTTTGCCACAGCGGTTTGAATGGTGTTACTCATTTGTTTTAACTGAACATTACCCAGTAAACCACTCTCAATGGTTTGATCTAAATCTTTGTTTAAAGCATCCAATAATTCTCTGGACGGTCTCTTCTGAGCAGCTGCACCTAAATCTTTGAAAACACTACCCGTTCCCGCTGCGGCTGAACTGTATTGACTAATTAAATTTTGAAATTGAAGAGCAGTTAATACACCCTCTCCCCCTGTATCATCCAGTAAAGATGCTCTAGCGTCTAATAAACTCCTGTACAGAGAGTCATCCCCTGTGCCCATTGGTTTGTATTGTGCTATTAATTCATCTAATTTAGCTACAAAGTTATTTGTATTTAATAAAGGTATCTCAGAAAAATCAACTATTTTTCCTGAGTTTTGATCTTTTAACTTAGATAAATTGGCAAACCCCTCATCAGCTCTAACTTTTCTATTTTTAATTAGATTATCTAAAATATTATTGTAAGCAGTAGAAATTTTATTTCCTAAGAGAGGACCGCCTTGTTTACCATACAGTTGTTTCATCATATTCTGTATTGCTGTAGCAGTGTTGGTTATCTGTTCAAACGCTAAATCAGCTCCCTGACCTCTCGTCAGGTAGTACCCTCTTAAAAAGTCTTCTATTTGTCTTAAAAATTTATCACCGCTTATCTCTGATAAACTAAGTGCTCCATATTTTTCTTGTAATCTTAAACCCTCTTCAAAAAATTCTCTTGCTTCACTACCTTTTTTTCCTTTAATTGTTTTAACAATATTTTTTGTAGCAAAGTTTTTTACAGGGTTAACAGTTGTAATCCAATTTAAGAAACCGTTAGCAGCCCACTGAGTAGACCCACCCAACACACCATTAGACACAACTCTAAATGCTCTTTCCTCATTAGTTAGGTTTTCTTCACCTGGTAAGGAAGAAGATATAAACTGTAAGGCTCCCTCTCCAGCAGCCATTGTTAAGGCAGCGGTTATAGGATTAGCAGTAAACATAGCGGGACCAAATTGTACTACCTCACTAGCCATTTCAATTGGCTGTATAAACATTTCTGATACATTGTCTGCTGAAAATTCAGGATTGTATGCTTCCCAGCTAGCTCCTGGTTCATCTCTAAAAACAATGTTTCCATCAATATCTGAAAAGACGTTGTCTTCTCCATAAAGGTTTTTCACATAACCTATTTCACCTGCCTTACTGACTCCCTCTTTTAAATCAGCAAATAATCTATCTTTAAAAGCAACTTTGTCGCTTTTCCCTTTGGGATATATATCAGGTCCAATTTCCTCTTCTAGTTGAGCCAAAAAAGATAAAAAGTTTTCCGCATTGGAGACATAAGGCTTAAATACTTCATCTTCTTGTATAGGAATTAAAGGAATATCTTTAACACTTCTAAAGGGATCATAAGTCCCTGTTTCTTTCCCTAATATTGGGTTGAAATCTTCAGCCATATCACTGATTTAACCTGTCTATGATATCTTGTGGATTATCAAGATTGAATTCTTTTCCGCGATCCGTTAACGGTAAATTAAAGACTTTCTCCAATTCCCGATAGTAATCAAACTTTTTATTGTCTGGAAGACTGTCAAAATCACCTACCTCAGGTAATGTTAATCCTTGAGTAAAGTCGGGAAGAACTGATATAGGGCTTAAACCTCTCTCATCTACAATATTTTCAAAACCACTTCTAACTCCTTCATAGGCTCTGTAAGCCCCCAGTGTTGCCCCTCTCGCCGCGGAGATAAGAGTTGCTCTTTGTTTAGGTGTTAAAACCGTTTGACCATTGAGAATCTTGTTTATAGTATTCAGACTTATATTCTCAAACATAGATAAGTCAGTAGATGCCGCTAAACCAAATTCACTATCTCTAACAACAGAGGTTGGATCTAAAATTTTCATGTAAGTAAAGACCAGAGCCATGTCAGTGGCACCAGTGGAATCGGAGGCTATGGTATCTAGAATAGAAAACTGTCTGACAGCCGAAGAAAAGTCTTTTGTTTGAGCTAGATACTCTTTTCTTAAAGTGTCTTCTTGTGACATTTTAAATTTTCTCCCCTCATCTGTATCATAAAAATCTTGTTTAAATCGAGGACTATTTTTTACAAAGTAATCTGCGTCTTGGTCGATTTGAATTAATTCTTCTTGAGTCAGATCAGGGAATAAATTTTTAACTGACTGAGCTGTCTGTAATTTAAATCCTTTATTTACCTGTTCCATTTTTGCGTTTGTTAGAGAGGTGTAATATATATCTTGACTGCTGATGGGTAGACCAGTGCTTTTATCAAAGGGAATAGGAACTCCATTTACCGTTTGAAATACTATTTCTTTGTTCTTCTGTTCCGCAAAAGCTTTTTTAATTGCTTCTGCTCCAAAAAGTTTAACAAAGTCTGACTGTTTCGTAGCTTGAATTTCTTTGTCTTTTGTTGCTAAGTTTAGAGCTTGTGTTTTATAAGGCTGTTTTAGTTTTTCTCCAGCCTGACCTGCCGTGCCAATTCTACTAAATCCTCCCATCAAAATTTCACTAAAAGATTTGTTAGGATCTAAGATGTCTTGAGCAGTTTGAAGCAACAAAGGGGAGACCACACTAGTTAAAAATTGACCCTTTAAATCAGCATTGTTCAATAATGTTTCCTCATATTGTTTTGCTCTTTGAGTAATATCCACAGGTGGCTTTCCCATATCAAACATATTTTCTCCCATTTTCGTAATAAAATCATACTGATTAGGGGACATCATACCCTGTAAAATATCGTAGTTTTGTGAAGAGGATGCAGCTGTATTTTCCGTAGGCATCTTTAAACTCATTGACATGTCTTGCCCAGCAAAAGGCACAGCATCTGCTGAATTAATAAAAAGTCCTGTATTCGCTCTAACTATTCCCATATTTTGCGGATTAGCTAGTTGATCAGCCGCAGTTGGCATCATTGGTTGAGACATACTTTGAGCCTCCTGTGTTTGAGCAATACCACCTTGCTCCTCTAATTCAAAAACTGGTTGTACCAAAGCGAGAACAGATAAAGGGGTATCCTGAGCGTCTTTTTCTCCTACCTTCATTGCTAATTCTTGTACTCTTCCCTCTAAAGGAATGTCATCACCTCTAACCTCATTCATTAGCTGAACATACTGGTCAGGGGATACCTTAGCGATACCTGCGTCTGACGGTTCGCTAACCGCGGTCATCATTTCTTCCTCCGCATCTAGTCCATCGGCAATACCCACAGCGTCAGCAGTCATTTCACCACCCTCAGCCATGTTTTTTAATCTATTTAAAAATATCAATTCCTCCTCTGGTATCATGTCGCCTTGAGGAGGAAGAGCGCCTTTTTGATTCATTTCGTTTGAAATCTTAAAATTAGTAAACTCATTCATTAGACCAGTTAACATACTAAAGTTTTCTGGATTATTACCTTGTAAAAGAGTATCTAAAATACCTTGACCCCTATCACCATAAACACTTAACAAAAAGTTTTGAAATTCAGGATTCATTATATTTTTACCGTAGTCATCCATCTCAGGTTTTTCTTTTATCTTAATATCAAAATCATACATTTCTCCCATGGGAGAGCTGCCCTGTTGTCTTCTCACCATTTGAGGTCTAAACATTGGTCTTTGCATAACTACATTCATTAGAATAACCCTTGTAATCCTTTTAATCCGCTAAGTGCTCCGAGACCAGCCATTCCATATCCTATTGTCTGTTGTAAAGGAGATAAGCTGCCACCACCTCCAGCCGAGGCTACCTGAGGTATAGAAGGAGCATAACCAAACCCTGATCCTAAGAAACCTAATTCTGTAAAGGGTTGTTGATACTGTGCTAACTGATTAGCGTAGTCCACATCGAAACCTTTTTGTGTTTGCTGTTGCTGTAAGTTTGCAAAGTCTAACATAGTGCCTATATCTACTAACCCTGCTTTTTGTACATCAAAACCAAGACCCGCTTGACCAGAACCTACTTGACCATATTGAGTTCCAAGATTACCCAACGACTGAGCAATTTGACCTAGTCCTCCAGCAGAAGCTGATTGAGAAGCTAAATATTGTTGTAGTCCTTGTCCAAAAGCTTGAGACTGTGCTCTTGCTAATTCTGAAGCACGATTTCTTTCTAATTCTGCTCTTTGAACACCTTCACGACCACCACCAAAAGCGTTTGCTCCGATAGCACTAGCAGAAGCTTGATTAGAAGCAATATCATAAGCACGATTAATTTCGTCTCTAACTGCTTGCTGATAAGGATTCATATAAGGCTGAAGGTCTTCCATAGTAGGAGCAGTTCCTAAAGTTTGATAAGCAGATGTAGCTTGACCTAGAACATTCTGTGCTTGATCTAAAGCACCAACTCCTCCAGCCATTGTTTCTTGACCTGTACTGACATAAGGCTCATAAGCACCAATACCTTGCTCAAATTGTTGTTGAGCTTGAGAATATAATTCATTTAATTCAGCTAATTTTTGTTCAGGGACACCTTGGACATCACCCGCTTTAATATCATCAAGAAGAGCTTTGATACTATCTAAGTACCCTAAATATTTACCTTGAATTTCTTCTTCCATTATGCTCTCCCCACCATGCCCATACTTTGTTTAGATAAACTACCACCTTTTTCTAAACTTTTCATTAATTTATACATATTCTTTGCTCCCGCTTTCCGCGATCCGCCGCCCGCGTTTCTTACAGCTTGAGCAGTCATTACAAACTCTCCATCCGATAACATTGCAGGAATGTCATCAGAAGTTCCCGTTCCAGCTCCTGCAATTTCACCGATACGCTTTGGATGTTCTTTTACTTTACCATCAGGATGCTCTATTTTTTGTCCGCTATTGGCGATACCACCTGTTACCTCACCGCCGTCAGCGGCGTAGGAGAAAGTGAAATCTTCTCTCGCTTGTTCATCATATCCAACCCCATAGTCGGGCTCTTCTTGACGGAAGGCAAGAGGTAAAATAGCACTACTTGCCGCGAGCAGCGGACCGTATTGATATCCGAAACCTGTCTTCTCTGTCGGAGAGGGAAACTTATTTAAGAATGTAGAAAGAACCTCTGGATTGTTACTTGCTACAGCTTTATCTAAAGCGCTTGTATAGTAGTCTTGATATGCTCCCGCTTTACCCATAGCTTGATCAAATTTTGAAGCAGCGGAAGTCAGTCTCTCTCCTCTTTGAGTAGGATCAAATGTCTGTCTTAAAAACGAATCCTCCCCTGTAATATATTTTTGCATAAAGTTTTGGCCTTGATTTGAACCTAAGTCAGATAAACCTAACTGTTGTTTAAAAGAGTCTCCATATTTCCCTCCGCTAAGACCACTTGCAATTCCAGATGTGGCTACCTGAAGTGCCATATTTTTTGCAATGTCAACTGGCTTTTGTCCAGCGGCTAAACCAATTCCTGCTCCTATCAATTGTTTTGTTAATGGACCACCAGGTAAAAAAGGTAAAACATAAGGAGCAATCGGAGCAACAGCTCTAGCAACACCTGTGACAGTGTCCTTAACATTTTGAAAGAAATCCCCGATCAGCGATCCGAGACCTAATTCATAAACTTGTGCGTACTCTTTTTCTTGCATTTTATTCCTTTACTCAGGTAGGGTGTGTGCTCCAGCGAATACATTCGGAGCTGTCACGTGAACATCTCTTCTAATATCTGCTTCTTTTGTTTCTGTTTCTGGATTGTCAATATCAGCCTGACATTCCTCGTGTGAAGTATACTCTTGACCTGTTTTAGTGTTAGTGACAGTTGTCTCTACTTTTGCGCTATACACAGGAATTTTTTCGCCATTGATCACGTCATAACGTAAAATCTTTGGCTCATCTACAATTTTTGCCATACTCTATTTTTATAGATAGAAAGCTAGGAAATCAATAGGTTTATTGCTGTTGCTTGATCTCTAATACAGATATATCAGAGGTGAGATCTGTTGAAGACGCTTGAATTTTTAAAGAGTCTCCACCCTCATATACAAAAGGTCCATTGAGTTGTTCTGTAGTTCCGTGAGCTACATCAATGTTGTTGATTTCTACGTCAGTAGAACCATTATTATGTGTTATTTTTGCGTTAACAGTGCCTGATCCTGAATCATTATGAAGAACTATTGTTTGAACTATAAAGGTAGAAACGGGTGTTGGAGGAGTTGCTGCCACATTTGCAACAGGAACTGTAAAAATTGTTATGACATCAGTGCTAGCGGCCTTTTGTGTAAACCTTTTAAATACGTCAGCCATCTATCTAAAAAACCACGCTCTTCTTGTGGACTCCTCTTGAGTGTCTTGTGTATATTGAGTGTTCAATTGTTGTATCATTTCCTCTAACTGTCGAATTAGTTCAGCAGACTGTTGAGCATCATACTCAGGTCTAGGGTCAGGAAATCTTTGTAGTATTAATTTTGCCATTATCTTCTACCATCGGGTTGAATATCAAAACGTTGTGTTCCTAATCTCCAAGCGGTGCCTGTTGTATTAGAGACAACGTTGACTGTGAATTCTCTACCTCTTCCTCGTAAGCTTACAAACTCTGTGGTATCGGTAAATGTTGCTGTCTTAATGACACTTGTCGTATTGTTTGGATAATATTTGAATTCTAAATTCATATTTAAAGTGCCTTCTTGATTTTGAATATCTGGTATTAGTTTTTGTACAAAAAGAATATCATTACCATCACCTATTTCTACAGATCCTGATTTCACGAAAGCTGTCATGGCTTGACCGTCTGCATTATTTCCTGTCTCATGTAAAAACATTTGAGTGGCACCATCAGTTAGACCAGAGATAACTTCATTGTTGGCCGTGGTCGTTGGTAAGTAGTCCGAGGCTACAGGATTATCATAAACTTCTCTATCAATCCAAGTTGTTCTATCTAGTGTTCCTGTCCACCAAGTTTGCTCTAGATAATTATAAGCCACTACTGCGTTAATCGTGTCAGATCCTGTTCTTGGATAAAACCATAATACTTCATTGAACTCACCATTATGACCTACAAAAGCATTTTCAGATCCTGTTATATTAATATTATCAAAAACAAACTGTTCTACAGTACACGGTAATTTTTTGACTGTACCATCAAACAGATAAAAAGAATCTTGCGACATCCAATAGGCAACACCGTTCAAATCAAGTCCCGCGTGACTACCAATGATTCCACAGTTTTGACCTAATTGTCGTAAACCAAAAGTAAAAGGAGGACCAATAAACTGCATTGAGTGTAATGATGTATCTGTCCATACAAGTATTTGACCTCTTGATCGCTCTGCTGCCACGATCCGTGATCCGTCAGCAATTCTTAATGAGCCAGCAGTATTTTCTGCTGTAGGTTGATACGTGGTAATATCCTCTTGATCCGAAAATCTTATTAGTAAATCATCTTGCGAACCTATAGTTCCAATTGTTGCTTCTGTTCCCATAAAAAGCAAATGTCTATCGGGAGTAGAAACTAAACTTATTCTGGATGCGGTTGGTGCACCTGATATAGCAGCAGCTCTTGTGCTTACACCTGTTGATGTGTCCCATCTGAAGGCACCACCATTTAAAACTGTTGCAATTAAATCTTCTCCAAAATTATCTAGCGACCATTGTCTTGCTTCCAAAGTAACATTAGAAGCAGTAGAAGGAGTACCCCATGTACTAGAACCCCATGAGTCAGTGCCCCAACCAAAAGCTGAAGTAGATATCTCAGGACCAATAGTAATTTGATATTTAGCATTGCCTGATCCACCACCACTTGCTGTTGATCCTGAGGCAGCAGCGGTTGTTGTTACAACATAAGCATTGTTATTGGCTACTGATGTAACTTCAAATTCTTTATTCATATCTAAACCATCAATAGCTGAGAAAGAATCAAAGGTTACAAAATCTCCTTTTTGTGCACCATGAGATGTATCTGTCACAACAACGGATGTGGTTGCGTTTGTAGTAAAGGGATTAGTTAAAGCTTGTGTTTCTCTAATAGGGGTAATGTCATAAGCTAGTCCTTCTTCTATAACATAAAGCTTTCTATCAGTGCCGATAGCATTGTATCTCGTACCATCTAATGCTACCCAAGCATGTTGATCACGAGCCACACCCACCAAAGTCGTGGAGATAAACTTCTCCCATCCTTTAATTTTCTGTGGTAATCCTTGAAAAAAACGTACGTTATCACCATCTGTCCACTTGCCTTCGCCTGTGTAGTCGGTGACTTCTTTATTGATACCTGGTGCTGGTCTAAAATTTACTAATGGCATTGTGGTAATATACTACAAAAATCCAATAGATAAATAGCTTATTTAGACATGAAAATATTAAGCGTCATACGTGCGTCTTCAATACTACATCCATGATTACCAAAAGAAGTGTGAAATAAGCCTTTTTCAAAATATACACAAGTATTTTGTACGAAATTTGCTTTTGATATTTCGTTTTCTAAATCATCAGCAAAAAATTGAGTTCCTGAATTTAGGTTAGTATTAGAAAGGTAAATGAGGGCTGTGTTAGAATTATCTTTATGTATCCAATCTTTTTCTTCATCTTCGGCTAATCTAGTATGAGCATGTGTAAATATTTTTTTGTATTTATCTACATCTATTCCATTTAGTTTGAGGTAGGATAAAATGTGTAAATGTAAAAAAGGACTTTCTGTTTCAAGAGGAAGTGTTCGTTTACCAGCCCAACTGCCTGAAAAACCAGAAACTTTAACCATTTCCTCTGGTGTATAAAAATTTAACTTTTTACAATTTTCATATATGAGATTTGGAAAATCAAAAAAATTATAAATTATTCTAACATTTTTACTCATTTTTTCTTTTCCACTAATGCTCCAACGTTACCTTTAAATGCTCTATTACCAAAGTGAGTTAAAGGCATAGCTAAGTCAGCCCAAATTTCACCACCACACTCTTGCCATAGACGAGAGAAGTAGTAATCTTCGGATAGATATCTTATTTGTGGTTGACCTTCTTTGGTTTTAGTGTTGTAAGGTCCAACAGCAAATAAATCATAACAATTATCAGACTTATAAGATCCAC
>Ga0208767_1000871_pt1 | contig 24638 bp, 22 predicted proteins | sample VirMetDEL_Mar_21_FD_184514 | JGI IMG/M metagenome (GOLD analysis project Ga0208767, IMG submission 184514) | Aqueous microbial communities from the Delaware River and Bay under freshwater to marine salinity gradient to study organic matter... | ecosystem: Environmental > Aquatic > Marine >... | reverse complement strand
CGATTATCCTACCGCAATGATACAAGCTCATGAATCTGGCACATATACGCAAATTGCTGGTTCAGGCAGGTATACTGTTCAGACAAACAATGGTAGTTATATTGAAATAGATGCTGGTGGTAATGGTAAGTGGAAAGTTATTACTGATAATTACGAAATAGTAGGTGGCAGTAAATATGTTAATGTAGCAGGTACTGTTAACATGACTGTAAAAGGTAACGTAGTACATAATATTGAAGGAAGTCTTGTCGAAAATATAACAGGTAATGTAACAAGAAATATAACAGGCACACTAACAGAGACAGTAACTGGTGCTGTCGAGCAGACTTATGAAAATACAAAAACAGAAAGTGTAACTGGAGCAGTTACAGAAACTTATCAAAACGATCATGCTACTACAGTGAGTGGTAGCGCTACTGAAACAGTCAGTGGTTCTAAGACTTCAACATCTGGTAGTTCTTATACTATTGATGGCACTTCAATTAGTATTGGTTAAGGAGATAAAAAATGCCGGCAGCTAGTAGAGAAGGTGATTCATTATCTACAGGACATGGATGTACAGGATCGACTACATTAGCTGCACCTGGACAAAGTAAAGTTACTATAGATGGAGCGTTAGCAGCAAGGCAAGGTGATTCTACCGTAAGTCATCCTTTTCCTCCTAATCCTCCTTGCGCCCCTCATGTTGCTGTAGTAAATGCAGGATCAGGAAAAGTAACTATAGTAGGTTCTCCAGCTGCAAGAGTTGGAGATTCAGCAGATGCTGGTGCAATGACATCAGGATCTGGTAAAGTAAGTATAGGTGGATAAACTATGACACATGATATGATTGTCTCTTTATTTGAGACTTATGTAACAGAAAATGCAAAATTTGAAATTGGTAACAAAGCAGCAGGTACTAGAGCTAGAAAAGCTTTATCAGAAATAAGTAAACTTGCAAAAACACGTCGTCAAGAGATTCAGGACGTAAAAAATAATGATAAATAAATGAAAAGATAGAGGCTTTATATGGCTAGTTCAGCAGCTGCTAACCCATTAAGAAAAGAAGTACAGTTTAGTGACTTAGGTGTATCCTTTACACCCCATCCTGTCACAGGTAAACCTGTGGTCAAAAAAAATGCAGCTGCAATTACTGGTGCGTTAAAAAATCTTATTTTAACAAACCGTTATGAACGTCCTTATGAACCAACATTTGGTTCTGATATTCAAAATCGATTATTTGAAAACTTTGATGCTGTAGAAGCAATTAACTTAGAAGAAGATATTCGGTTAGCAATTGAGAATCATGAACCAAGAGTAGAAGTACAAGATGTGACTGTAATTGGCGGTCTAGACAACAATACAGTATCGGTTAATGTTGTATTTTTTATAGTTAATGAAGCCGAGCCGCAAGAGTTAAAAATACAAATAGAGAGAACAAGATAAGATGCCTGCGAACAACGCGCTCGAGCTTACAGATATCAATTATGATACTATTAAGCAAAATTTAAGAAACTTTCTTTCTAACCAATCTGAGTTAGGGGATTACGATTATGATTCCTCTACTATGCAGATTCTTCTTAATGTATTAGCATATAACACATATATGAACTCTTATTATCTTAATATGGTAGGTAATGAGATGTTTCTTGATTCGGCACAGATTCGTAGTAATGTAGTTTCTCGTGCTAAGATGTTAAACTATACACCACGATCAGCTCAAGGACCTACAGCTACAGTACAGGTTGTGATTACTCCAACAGATACACCTGATTTTATTACTTTGCCTAAAGATACTAAATTTAGAACTACTGTAGACGGTACTCAATACGTTTTTGTTGCTACTGATACTACTACTGTAAATGCTGTCTCCGGAATATATTCAACAAACATTAACATTACAGAAGGCAGACCTTTTACATTTAGATATACAGTTAGCTCTCTTAATCCTGTGCGTTATATTATTCCTGCAGATAATGTTGATACAAGAAGTATTGTTGTAAAAGTTCAAAACTCTTCAACTGATACTACAATAACCACTTTTAACAATGCAGAAAATTTAACTACTGTAACTGCAACTACAGCAGCTTACTTCTTAAAAGAAAATGAAGATGGCCGTTATGAATTAGAGTTTGGTGATAGTGTTTTAGGGAAAGCATTAAATGATGGTAATATAGTTATTATTGATTATAGAACTTGTAATGGTACAGCTGCGCAAGGTGCGAATAACTTTACCTCTATAGATTCTATTGGGGGGTATAGTAATATTACAGTTAATCATGTTTCTAGAGCTCAAGGTGGTGGAGATAAAGAAACTATACAATCTATTAAATTTAATGCTCCTAAAAATTATGAAGCTCAAGGTAGAGCAGTTACTCGTAAAGATTATGAAACTATAGTAAAAAATCAATTTGCAGATATACAAGCAGTTTCTGTATGGGGAGGAGAAGATAATTCACCTCCAATATATGGACGTGTTTATATTTCTGTAAAGCCTTTTTCTGGAACATTATTAGCTGAAGATAGAAAGCAAACAATTGCAGATTATCTCGTCGATAGAAATGTACTAACTATTGAACCTCAAATAGTAGATCCAACATATCTTTATGTAAAACCTCAACTCACAGTAAAATATAACCCAGATTTAACTACATTAACAGCAGGGCAACTTAGCACCGCTGTATCTAATGCTGTTATTAATTATGAAACAAATAAATTAGGGTTGTTTGGTCAAAACTTTATTGGTTCTCAATTAATAAAAGATATTTACGAAGTTAATAATTCTATTACTTCTATTCAAACTGAATTGTATATGGAGAAAAAATTTAAACCTAATACATCAGTTAGAACTACGTATACAATTAACTTTAATAATGAAATTCATAATTATGAAAATGTAACTAAAGCGTTCAATATTAGCTCAACAAAGTTTACATATAATGGAAATGCAAACAGTTATTTTGACGATGATGGGTCTGGTAATGTTAGAATATATTCGCTTACATCCACAGGATCACGAACCTATTCGAATACTTCAGCAGGATCTATTAATTATTTAACTGGAGTAATAGTTCTTAATGATTTATTAATAACAGCTTTCGTAGGAGATTCAATAACTATTACAGCTGATCCTGATAAAGATGATATTGATGGTTTAAGAAATCAGTTATTATTGATTAAAGATGCATCTATAAGTTTGTATGATACTAAACTGCAAAGTACCGTTTCTACTATATCATCTATTAATACTGAAGGTACTACAACCACAATACCTGAAACTGGTGTTATAACAACGGTATACTAATGGCTACGGATAATAAAACATCAGTACTAGTAGAAAATCTACTTCCTGATTTTTTAGATACAGAAGGACCTAAGTTTCAAACATTCGTAAAAGCATATTACGAGTGGATGGAAACAACCGGTCAAATGACTGAGCAATCTAAAAATCTTTTAAACAATCAAGATATAGATCTTGCAGCAGAAGAATTTTTAAAATATTTTAAGAGAGAAATACTATCTCAATTTCCTGAAGATGTTTTAGCTGATAAAAGATTAGTTTATAAAAAGATTAAAGATCTTTATAGATCAAAAGGCTCAGAAGAGTCTTATAAACTACTATTCCGTATTTTATATAATGAAGAATTAGACTTTTACTACCCCGGTCAAGATATTTTAAGAGCATCTGATGGACGTTGGATTCAAGAAACTTCTATAAGAATTACTAAACCATTCAGAGGTAACCCCGATCTTTTAGCTGGAGAAATTACTGGAAGATCGTCTAGTGCTACAGCAAAAATTGAAAGAGTACAGCAATTAACTGTAGACGGTGTAGAAGTTTACGAAATTTTTGTAACTAATGTTTCTGGCACATTTTTAGATGCTGAAGAAATAGATAATACTGCTAATACAATATCAGGTACAATTATTTCTAAATCTGGTTCTTTACAGAATGTAATTGTTACTGATGGTGGATCTGGTCACCAGCAAAATGATGTTTTAACTATAACTAGCGCTTCCGGTACTGGAGGAAGAGGTAGGGTAACAAGAACAGCAAATGGTGTAATATCTACTGTAGCAGTTACTAATGCAGGATCAAATTTCGTCCGAACTGATCCGTTGATCTTGAATAATACTACCCGGGTAGCGTCTAACGCTACAGGTGCTGGTCTTTTAAGTGCACCTATTTCCTATACAGGTAGGTATAGTGATGTAAAAGGTTTTATATCATGGAGTAATAAACTTCAAGATAATAGATATTTTCAAGAATACTCATATGTACTAAGATCTTCTCAGGTACTTAACACATATAAAGAGATAGTAAAAAATGTAGTACATCCTGCCGGTATGAGATTATTTGGCGATGTTCTTTTAAGTGTAGATATTGATAGTACAACTACTAGTTTTAAAAATGAATATGTAATAAAATTCGGCGATGTAATAGTACCTGATATTTTTATACCTACTGTAGTGTCTGCTTCAATTGACCAATATGAATCATCTGGTGATGATGGTGCTGTAGTACCAGATATTGAATTAGATATCAACCAAATCGAAACATTCTTTAATATAGATATTCCAGAAGCAGGTTCTGGCTTCCAAGTTGAAATTGAATTGATTGCTGCACAACAATCAGCTCTACTAGCTGCTGATGAAATTATTAGTGTAAATATTTCTAAATTAGTAGAAAATATATCAATAAATGAAACAGCTAATGTTGCTTTACTTGAAATTGGTGAAGTATGGGATCCAAGATATCCATCAAATGATCAAACAAGCTATTCAGCTAATGGTAGCTTATGGTTAACTGCTCAAGGTACATTCTTAAGCTTACCTACAGCTAACAATTTTTCAGATCAAGTTGCTAAACCTCTATCTACATTTAACCAAAATATTGCAGTATTACCAACACTAGCTCCTGACACTATTGCGTCTACATTTAATGGATTCCAGGATATAGAATTAGATAGATTTATTGACTTAACGTCAATAACAGGAACTCAACTTGGTGATACAAGTGTAGGATTCTCATTCAGTATTGCTACGCCATTTAACCAAATTGATTTAGCAGTGTTTGAAACTATATTAATTGGAGCTGTGGCGGATACTCAAGTAGGTAATACTGATCCTACTACAATAGTAACAACAACGAACGTTAGTCAAAATACAATTGTTGCGCTCGTATAAATAAAAGAAACAAATAAACACTAATATTCTCCGGAGAATGAAATGCCAGGAATAGTAACAAAAAGATTTAGAATTCACAATGCTGAGCAATTCCAAGAAGCATTCAGTGAAGCAGTAAGTACAAAAATGTATATGTTTATTGGACGCATTAACACGTGGGATAACGGTGATGCAGAGCCAACACCTACAGATACTATCAGAGAGTCAAGATTTGAACCTTGGCGTCAGATGATTGCTGCAAAACGCGTACAATCATCAGATGTATCTTTTGCCGTACCTCGCTATAATTGGGTTTCTGGTACTGTTTATTCTGAGTACGATGATACTGATTCTGGCTTATATGGTCGTTCTTTTTATGTAGTTACAACTGATTACAATGTTTATAAATGTATGTTTAATGATAGAGGAGCTGCTTCTACAGTTAAACCTACAGGTACAAGCACATCTATTTTCCGTACATCGGATGGATATAAATGGAAATTCATGTATTCTATATCTGCTGCAGATACTCTAAAATTTGTTACTGCATCTTATATACCAGTAAAAACTTTAACATCTGATGATGGTAGTGTACAATGGGATATACAGCAGGCTGCTACAAACAATTCTATTGATATTATCGATGTTACAGCTAATGGTTCAGGGTATGCATATAGAGCTAATACTTTTTCCGGTGGTGTTACTAACTCTACAGTAGTTATTTTAGATTCAGGTGCAAGTGCAGTTGATGATGCTTATACAGGTTCAGCTATCTACATTTCAGCAGGATTAGGTTCTGGTCAATTAGCAAATGTTTCTGCTTATACTGGTTCTTCTAAAACTTTAACATTAACACCTGCATTTACTACAACACCGAACAGCACAAGCTCATACCATATTGGTCCGAAAATTTTAATTACTGGTGATGGTACAGGTGCTAAAGCTTACGCTAATGCTGGTGGCGGTCAAATTTCTCATATTAATATGATTAATGTTGGCTCTGGCTATTCCAAAGCTAACGTTCAGATTAGCGGCACTGGTGGTACAGGCGGTAAAGGTGTTGCTAGATTATCACCTCCGGGCGGTCATGGTTCAGACCCAGTTGGTGAATTAGGTGGTTATAATGTAATGTTAAATGTTCGTTTAGAAGGTACAGAAGGTGATAACTTCCCAACAAACAACGATTTCCGCATTATTGGTATTTTAAAAGATCCATTAACTGCTAACGATATTGCTGCAGATGCATCAGCTTATGACACTACTACAAAATTAACTGTAACTGGTATTTCTGGCGGTCCATTCTATCAAGATGAAGTCGTAACCGGTACAGCAAACGGCGCGATTGGTCGTGTTGTAGAATTTGCAAACACTAACGCAGCAGGTACTGCTGGTGTATTAAAAGTTATTGATGTAAACGGTACATTTGAAGCAGAGACTATTACTGGTAATACTACATCAGCAACTGCGACTGTAACTACAGTATCAGGAAGTGAATTAAAACCATATTCTGGTGACATCATATATAGAGAGAACAGATCAGTTACTAGTAGATCAGCTGATCAAGTTGAAGATATTAAAATTGTTGTCCGCTACTAATTAATTAAAGGTTGAGTAAGAATGGCACGAGCTAATACTGCCTCTTTAGATACGAATTTTAACGTTGATCCATATTATGATGATTTTGACGAAACTAAGAATTTTCATAGAATTCTTTACCGTCCGGGATTTGCTGTGCAAGCTCGCGAGCTTACTCAGATGCAAACTATATTACAAAACCAAATTGATAGATTTGGTGAACATATATTTAAAGAAGGAAGTGTAGTTTCTGGTATAGAAGTTAATTATGATTCAGATTATACTTTTGTTAAAGTAAGAGATGGTGATGCATCAGGAAATACTATTACAGTTTCAGATGGTGTTGGTAAATTTATTACCGGTCAAACATCAAATGTTACTGCTATTATAATTGATAGTATTGATGGTTCAGAAGCTGAAAACCCAAATTATAAAACACTTTATGTAAAGTATATTGATACTGGTACACAAGGTACAGCTGGTAATACATATTTTACATTAGGTGAAAGACTTGTTGCAAATAGCGGTAGTTTCTCGGCTAATGTTATTTCTACTGGTGTAGCTACTGGTAGAGGTAGTCATATTAAATTAGAAGAAGGTATTATTTTTGCTAAAGATCACTTTATTAGAGTTCCTTCTGCTAACCTTCTTCTCGGTCGCTATACATCAAACGTAAGCTATAAAGTAGGTTATGATATATCTGAAGATATTATTACTTCAGCTAGCGATACGTCTCTACTAGACCCTTCTCAAGGCTCATTTAACTATACCGCTCCAGGCGCAAATAGATTAAAACTTAACCCCGCTATTGCAAAATATGAATTAACTGCTAATACTGGTGATGATTTTGTAGAAATTTATCGTATTGATCAATCTACGCCTTCTCTTAATAGCAGTAAACCGCGTTATTCAGAAATAAGAGATTATCTTGCTCGTAGAACTTCTGACATAAACGGTGATTTTATTGTTAAAGGTTTAGGTGTACGTTTAAGAGAACATTTAAATCAAGCTAATAACCTAGGTGTTTATTCTGCTGGTGATGGTGGTGATAGCACTAAACTTGTAGTAGATGTAGACCCTGGTAAAGCATACGTTGCAGGTTATGATATTGAAAATATTATTACAGCTCACGTAGATACTACAAAATCTACAGATTTTGATTCCCTTGAAGCAGTAAATATTGCAGCTAATTATAGTAACTATCTAGTGGTAAAAGAAGTTTCTGGTGCCTGGAGAGTAAATACTCATGCACCTGTTAAGCTTTATGATACTTTTGCTCGCTCTGTATCTAATACTTTATTCTCAACTGCCGCTCCAGCTGGTACACAAATTGGTACTGCACGAGTAAGAGCCGTCGAATATGTTTCAGGTACAGAAGGTTCACCTGAAGCAAGATATAATTTATTTTTATATGATATTCAAACAACAGCTAATACATTAAGTAATTTAAAATCAATTCATATTGACAACTCTTCTGTATCACAAGCTAACGGTTACGCTGATATTGTGGTTAGTAGTAGTAATACAGCAATTCTTACTGAGCCCGGATTTAACAAAGGTGTATTTAAATTACCCGTTCAAGCTACAAGAAGACTAAGAGATACTAACGGAGTTGTTGATACTAACTTTCAGTTTTTAAAAGCTTTTGACGTCACTATTGCTACTGATGGAACATTTAGTGTTGCTACCGGTGCAGTAGATGAAACTTATCCATTTTCTGCAGGTGCTTTAAATGATACTCAAAAGAGAGCAAACTTTTATGTGGTATTAAATGCTAATACAGCAAGCGCCTCTGCAGTTGATACTGGTTCAATGTCAGGATTAGCTAATACTGTTACCGGCCTGACAAGTGCTGATACTAAATTTAACATTGGTGATAGAATTCAATTTGCTGGTTATGCTAATAACTTTACCGTGACCGCAGTTACTGCTTCTACACTTTCTACTCTTCAACCAGCTTTAGCAGCTATTTCCTCTGCAGGTATAGTTAAGAAATTTAATAAAGGACAAGTAATTGATTTTGCAGGAGTTGGTGGTGATGGTACTGATAGAAGTATTTCTATAGCATCAACAACTTCAGCTAATTTTGATATACAAGAAACTTTAACTTCTACATCTACTGCAACAGTAATTACAGAACTAACTAAAGTTGACGGTCAAGAAAAAGCTAAAAACTATAACTCTAACCGCTACGTTCAAGTTACTGTCAATCAATCAGACGGTACTGCAAATACTACTGGACCGTGGAATTTAGGTCTTTCTGATATTCATAAAATTACTGAGATTAGAAAGAAAACAGGTAACTCTCAATTTACTACAGCTTCAGAAGGCGTTGATGTTACCACTAGCTTTACTCTAGATAGTGGTCAAAGAGATAACCTTTATGATCATGGTAAACTAAAATTAAAAACTAATCCTATAATTACTCCAGCTGCTGGAGATGTATATCTAGTTAAATTGAATTATTTTACTCATGATACTTCTCAAGGTGTAGGTTATTTCTCGGTAGATTCATACCCTATTGATGATGTTTTAGTTTCAAACACAACAGCTATTACCACGCAAGAAATACCGTTGTTTACATCGCCACAAAATGGAGATATATTCGACTTAAGAGATTGTATTGACATTAGACCAAGAATTACCGATACTGCTACAGATACAACATCAGTAGGTAGTGCTTCGGTAAACCCATCTACAAGCACAACTATAGTTTCACCTTCAGGTGGTTTAAGATATATTGCCCCTAATGAAAATTTAACTGCTGATTTAGATTATTACTTAGGGAGAAATGATATTGTTTCTTTATCACCAAGCGGTGATTTAAAAGTATCTAAAGGTAAACCTTCTTTACTGCCTATTACACCAGAAGAACCTAGCGGTCATTTACCTTTAGCTCAAATATTTGTTAAACCATTTCCATCGTTATCACCAGACACCGCTAAAAATTATAATAGATATGATCTTTCTGCAGAAATAGAGCCTATTAAATCTAGAGGCTTTACTATGAAAGATATTGGTGATATGAAAAATAGACTAGATAAAGTTGAATACTTTACTAGACTATCTTTAGCTGAGCAAGAAGCAAAAGAATTAAATTTTGCTGATGGCAATGGTGTAGACAGATTTAAAAATGGTATTATTGTAGATACTTTTACTGGACATAATATTGGTGATGTAGCAAACGAAGATTATAAAGCAGCTATTGATAAATTAAAAGGTGAATTAAGACCGCAGTTTAAGCTTAATAGTGTTCAATTAGAACATCAAACTGCTAACAGTACTAATATTATTATTGCACCTAGAGATGCAGTTATTACAGTGGGTGGAACTGATACTTATACGGTAGGTGAAACTGTAACTGCAGGAGCTGCTTCTGGCAAACTTGTTTATCAAGTAGGAAGAAAATTATACTTAGAAAATACATCAGGCACTTTTGCAATATCTTCTACAGCTACAGGAGGCTCAAGCTCCTCTAGCGGTACTATTTCTGCTGTTTCTACACCTTCAAGCGGTTTATTAGCTACTCTTCCTTATACTCATCTTAAAGTAATTGATCAACCGTTTGCATCTACAACTAGAAATGCAGCTGGTCTATTTTGGAGTTTTATAGGTAATATTTCACTATCTCCAGATACTGATTTTTGGGTAGATACTACAACATCACCAGATATTCAGTTAAACTTTGAATCTAATTTAGACAACTGGCCAGGGTTAGAAAATAGCTGGCAGACAGAATGGAATAACTGGCAGACTACAAGTACCGGGGTGAGCTCATCTACATTTAATACTACAAGAGAAGCAAGAGAAAGAGTACTATCTATTAATAATGGTACTAGAATCACTAATGTAGATAGAATTTTTAGAGAAACTTCTACTAATACGCGTCGTAGTATTACAACAAATCAAACTCGTACTGGTATTCAAACCGGGATTGAAATACAATCTCAAACTGAAAGAACTGGTCCGAGAGTAATAGATACAAATCTTATACCATTTATGAGATCTCGTGTTATACAAGTAACAGGAAGAGGTTTTAAACCTAATACTAGATTGTATTCATTCTTTGATGGTACTAATGTTTCATCTTTTGTTACTCCTACATCATCTGCGTTTGCAAACACAGCGTTAGAAGGAGGCAATTTATTTTCTGATAGTAGTGGTGATGTTTATGCTGAATTTAGAATTCCAGCAGAAGAGTCTACTAGATTTAAAGTTGGAGATCGAGTTTTCCGCTTAACAGATAACCCTACTAATGCATCCGGTACAGGTTTAACTACTACTTCAGGTGAAGCGTTATATTCTGCGAGAGGTTTAAGTCAAACCGTTCAAGATACAATTATTTCTACCAGATTACCTCAATTAGCAACCAGAACTGTATCACAATCAAGAAGTTTTACTTCATCTTCTACAACCTCAAGTCAAGTAATTAGTAGAGAAAATATTCGAAATGAAGTTTCTTGGCAGAACGTTCCTGCACCTCGACCTGTCGATCCTATTGCACAAACGTTTATAATTGATAATGCAGCAAGAGGTATTTCATCATCAGGAGCATTTTTAAGTAAGATTGATCTTTATTTTGCTACAAAAGATGCAGATCGCCCAGTATTTGTTGAAATAAGAGAAGTAGATCCTTCTGGTTCATTTATTACTAATAAAATTGTGCCATTCTCTAAAATTACTTTAGAAGCAAGCGAGATTAATACTAGTGATAACGGTTCAAGTCCTACTCCTGTAACATTTAATACACCAGTGTTATTACAAGATCAAAGAGAATATGCTATTGTAGTTAAACCTGGAGCTGATAATCCAAACACATCACTGTTTGTATCTAGAGTGGGAGATAATGATTTACAATCTAATCAAAGAATAGTAAAACAGCCTTACATCGGTACAATGTTTGCATCTTCTAATAATAAAGCATGGAACGCTATACAAGAAGAAGATTTGAAATTTAATTTGTATATCGCACAATTTACTACTGGTACTACAGCTTCTGCTATCTTTAAGAACAAGGACATAGATTTCTTAAAGATAACTGGTTCTAATACTTTTAATACTATAGGTGAAGGTATACACGGAGAAACAACATTAACATTAAGTAATGGAATTGCTGTTAATGCTAATATGGTGCTTGTAGGAAATACTTCCGGTGCAAATTGTATTGTTTCATCTAATAATTCTGGTTTAACATCAATTAGAGTAAAAGATGTTTCTTTAACTAAATTTAGTAACGGTGAAAGAATAAATGTTACTATTAATGGAGTGAAACAAGTTACTGATTTTGGTGTTATAAGTTCTCAGTCTACACCTACAGGTAAAGTAGCTTACTATGACACTGTTAATGAATCAGGTAATACTATTCTACATATTGATAGTGTTTCTGGTACATTCGTGAGTGGTCATCAAATTAAAGGTCAAATTAATAGTTACACATCTACTATTGACAGTATTGACAAACTAGAAATAGATACGTTGCATATTAACTCTAGTTATGTTTCTCATGACAACAATACAGTTACACCATTCATTAGGCTAAACACTTCAGCATCAGCAAGAGATACTGCATTTAGAAGAATTGAAGATAATGAAAATACTGATTTTGCATCTTCTAAGTATTTGCTTTCTAGATCTTTAGAAAATAATAATATTTCAGGTGAAAAATCAGCTGAATTAAAATATGATATTATTACAACCGACCCTAATCTATCTCCAATGATAGATCTAGAAAGAGTTAGTGCTATCTTAGTTAATAATAAGATTAATAATGATTCTAATAATGAAACTAATGCTACTGGTGGTAATGCTTCAGCTAGATATATTACTAGAATTCTTGAATTAGCTGATGGTCAGGACGCTGAAGATATTAAAGTAAAACTAAATGCATATAAGCCTAGTGGCACTAATGTACAAGTCTATTATAAAATTTTAAATAAAGATGATAGCGATTTCTTTGATGATCGTAGCTGGGTAGAGATGACTCAAGATACTTCTTCTACTACTATTTCAAGTAGTGAAAATAGAGATGATTTTAGAGTGTATGATTTTAGTATACCAACAGCTAATTTAACTGGTTCTCTAAATGAAGTACAATATGTAAACAGTCAAGGTAATACATATACTGGCTTCAAGTTTATGTCTATTAAAATTGTTCTTACTTCTTCTAGTGAAAGTGTTGTACCTAGAGTAAAAGATTTAATGGCGATTGCACTGCAGGTATAATAGTATGAATTTTGCCAAAGTTAAAGATGAGCCAGGTTATGTAAGAGACATGCATAGTAGAGCTATCATCTGTGTTGATAGCTCTGGCTTACAAGCATATAAACTTCAAAAAAAAGCGAGGTTAAATCAAAAAAATCAATTAAACGAATTAACTGATGACGTCAATCAGTTAAAAGCTGAGATTTCTGAAATAAAAAATCTATTAATTAATCTACTAGATAAATAATCAATAAACTCACTTTTAACTACAGAATAGGATTACGAATATGGCATTATACTTTTCTGGCTCAGCTATAGCTAACGTAGCACTTACAGATACATTTAACATTTGGCGTCAAAGATTTAATCAAGTTGTAGATGCAGAAAAAGCAGATTTTATAGGACCAGTTACTGCACCTGTTATAACAGCTAACAGTATAAACGGTACAACTGCCAATTTTACTACTCTACAAGCAGATGCTATTGATTTTGATGGTGATTTAACAGTAGATAATGTTGCTGCAAACACTCTTGCTGGTACTTTATCTACAGCAGCGCAACCTAATATTACATCAGTTGGAACATTAACTTCAATTGCTACAACTGGACCGGTTACCGCACCAACAGTCACAGCAAATAGTTTTGTAGGTACTTTAACTGGTGCAGCAACTTCAGCTGGTTCAGCTACAACTGCTACAACTGCAGCTACAGCTACGACAGTAACTTTAGTTGCAACTAATACAACAGATGCAACTCATTATCCTATATTCGTAGACGCAGCTACTGGTAATGAAAATCCTAGAACGGATACTGGTTTAACATATAATCCAAACTCAGGTACTCTAGCTGCGACTGATTTTAACGCTACTTCTGATATTACATATAAAGAACAAATTGCACCTATCGATAATGCGTTAGAGATAGTAGAACAACTAGCAGGTAAAGCTTTCAACTGGAAGCATACAGGTAAAAAATCCTATGGTGTTATAGCACAGGAAGTAGAACAGGTTTTACCTGATGTTGTTACGACAAATGAAAACGGTAAAGCGGTTAATTATAATACTTTAATTGCGTTATTGATTGAAAGTAATAAACAGTTAAATAAAAAAATAAAATTACTTGAGCAAAAATTATAAATACTATTAATAAATTTTTGCTAATAGTCAAAGGAGACGAAGATGGCAATTAAAATTTCAGGCACTACTGTTATTGATGATAGTAGAAATATTTCTAGTATTTTAAATTTAACAGCATCTGGTACAATTTCACTCAATTCTTTAACTTATCCGTCTTCCGATGGTACGTCAGGTGAAGCTATTGTAACAAATGGTTCTGGAACGCTATCATTCGGTAGCGCAGGTATTTCAACAGGTAAGGCCATTGCAATGGCTATTGTATTTGGTTAATAAAGGAGACATAAAATGGCCGCACCAAATATTGTAAATGTAGCTACAATCACAGGTAAATCTGCTGCAGTAGCACTTTCAACAACTAGTGCTACACAACTTGTAAGCAATGCAGCGTCTAGTGGTAAAGTTTTTAAAATTAATATGATTCAAGTAGCGAACGTCGATGGTACTAATGCATGTACAGTAACTGTAGATTATCACAGCCAAGATGATATTGGAGGTACAGCATATTCACTTGCAGGGACAATATCTGTACCAGCAGATTCTTCACTTATTGTTCTTGATAAAAATACAGCCCTCTACTTAGAAGAAGATAAATCTATTTCTGTTACTGCAGGCACTGCAAACGATTTAGAAGTGTTAATAAGCTATGAGGAAATTAGCTAATAGGGGTAATAAGAGATGAGTAGATATGAAGCAGGATATATAGGTGTAGCTAATAATACACCGCAAGGTAGTTATGGAACAGCGACTGCGGGTGGCATTTGGTCTCTTGATGAAGTTTATGCTTATGTTTTAGCAGGCGGCTGGCCTACAGCTGGTGCAGTAGCTCCTGGTCAACAAGCTTACACATCAGCAGGAACATTTACGTTCATTGTTCCATCAGGTGTTACATCAGTATCTGCTGTAGCTATCGGTGGTGGAGCTGGTGGATATGGTTCCCGCGGAGGTGGTGGTGCAGGACTAGGTTATAGAAATAACATGACTACAGTCCCGGCAGCAGGTTATACTGTTAATGTAGGTGATTTTGGAGCGAATGCATTTGATCAAGCGACAAATCAAGGTGAAGATAGTACATTTGCAGCCCAAACACAAAGTGTAATAGGTTATAAAGGCTTGGGTGGTGTTAATAATGGTGCTGGTAATAATGGTGGCTCGTTTTCTGGTGATGGAGGCGGATCCGGCGGCAGCGGCGGTGATTCAGGTGCATCAGGTGGCGGTGGTGCAGGCGGCTACTCAGGTGGTGGAGGTGCAGGGGTAGGAGCTGGAAGTGCGGGCCAAGCTGGTTCAGGCGGCGGTGGCGGCGGAGGCGCTGGTGGCGGCGGTAACATGGCCCCAATGGGAGGCGGCGGTGGCGGTACCGGTATTTTAGGTGAAGGCACTAGCGGCGCTGGTGGCACTGGCGCTGGTGGCGGCGGTGGTGGTGGTTCAGGTGGAACCAACGGTCAAAATGGTGGTTTTGGTTGCGGCACCGACGGTGATGGTGGACCATTCGGGGGCGGCGGTGCTTCCGGTAACAACGGTAACTGCGCTGCACAAGGTGCTGCAGGCGCTGTACGTATTTTATGGCCCGGAAATGAAAGATCATTTCCTTCAACAAGAACAGCGGATGAATAAAGATGGCTGAAAGATATTTAATCAAAATAAGAAATGGTGCACCTCATGGTGATCCTTTTATATGGAGTAATTATCGTTTAGCATTTCCAGAAATGGATATTGATAATTTACCAGATAATTATATGGAATATTTTCCTCAAAAATATACACAAGCGCACCCACATGATAAAAAAACTGGTTATACTAATGAAATTCAAGATGGTGTAGTAAGACAGGTTTATCAAACCACAAGGATGGAAGGTACTGAATTAGAAGAACATCATACGCAAGTAAAAAGCGACTGGTATGCAGATACTGGATATAATTCCTGGAATTATGATGCTAATACATCTATTTTTTACCCACCCACACCCTATCCTGAAGATGATCCAGATAATGAATACGAGTGGGTTGAAGCTAATACCACATGGGTTATTGTTTCATAAATTAGTTGATTTTTTTATCATATTAAGGTATAATAAGTATGAGTGAAGATAGATTTGCTTTCAAAAAAGCATCATCAGAAACTATTTTAAAACGTCGTCAAGTATGTTATAAATGTGATGATTTTAATGATAAACTAAGAGTTTGTAATAAATGTTGGTGTTTTATTAGATTAAAAACAGTACCAAAACGTGCTAGATGTCCTATTGGAAAATGGTAATTAATTATGAAAAAAGTGAATATTTATTGGGCATCGTCTGATAATATTGATAATGGTAGAAAATATCTTAAGTTTAAACCTGAATGTTTAGCAGATATACTTAAAGAAGAATTGAACGATATACCTTCATATAAAAGGTTGCTACATTGCCCGGTTTATCGTTCAGAACTTAATAGGACGTTCGCTATTAGAGCAGATATAGATTATACTATTGAATATAAAGAAGATGGTACTATCTATTGTCCAATGTATAATCAAAGTTTCTTTGATGCTAACGTTCATATAGAAGAAGGTAATAACGCTAGAATAATTCAATTGTTCTGGTTTTACTTTCTTTTTTGCGAAGAGAAAATGGAAATTACTCAACTACCTCCATTTTTTCATATGAAAAATATTGATCATATTAGTACTTTCGGTACATATGATATATCAAACTGGTTCAGAGGACTAACTTACCCCATTATTTTTAAAAAACCTACAACATTAGAAATAAAAAGAGGTGATATTTTGTATTATATTAGATTTAATACAGATAAAAAAATAAATCTAGTAAATTTTGAATATACCTCTGAACTAGCAAAAATTCAACAAGAATTATTAAATTTAAAAACATTTAAACCGTTTAATTTAAATTTAAGTATGCTTCCATATTATAAATTATTTAAAAGTAAAAAGATAAAACAGCAAATAATGAAAAATATTCGAAATGCTACTTTAGATTAAGCATTAATTATAACTTAATAGATATAAAGTAGATAATAAAAGGTGAATAAATGAAAGAAATACAAGTAATCGATGGAGCAATTAATCCCTACGCTATTGCTCAATTTCAACAGAGTATTACAGCTCCTTGGTTTTCATGGTATCTTACTGACGTTGTAAAATCAGATAATATGTGGTCTACAGTTCGCAGAAAATATTATAATATGGTCAAAGACTATCATGATGATATAAAAGAATCAGAGCAGTTTGTACATACACTTATTATGGATTATAAATTAAACTCTGATGCATATGAAACTTTTAAATTATTAACCGATGTCTTAGATATAGCTATGGGACAAGATATTGATATATCTAGAATGAAAATTAACCTTACTACACGTAAAGGTGAAGAGTTTAGAAATAAAATATCTTCACCTCATTTAGATAATCCTGAATTTGTTGATGGTAGAGATTGGATTGCAATTTACTATATAAATGATAGTGATGGTGAAACGGTAATTTTTAATCAAACTAATGATTTTCTTACTAGCCCTACACCCTTTACTCCAAAAATGAAAGTACAGCCAACTGCGGGTAGAATGATCATTTTTCCTGCAAAATACTATCACAGTGCTGGATGGCCAGTAGAAAATGATTATCGCGGTGTTGTTAACATTAATTTTTCTATCGAATTTCCAGAAGATTTGTCGTTAGACTAAACTTATAAAGAAAAACTCTTAAAACCCCTTAGCATCTATATTATAAATATAGGTAAACAACTAAGGGGTTTCCTATGGCCTTACCAAATACTCGTGAAGAATTAAAAGCATATTGTCTTCGTAATCTCGGTGCCCCAGTCATCGATATTAATGCTGATGATGAACAGCTTGAAGATAGAATTGACGAATCTATAGAATACTACAGAGACTATCATTTTGATGGTACTGAAAGAGTATTCTATAAACATCAAGCAACAGCAGCAGATATAACAAACGGATATATTACTGTACCTGATTCTATATACGGAGTAACAGGTTGTTTTACTTTGGGTGGTACATATTCAGTAAATAACCTATTTAATGTTCGTTATCAAATTCATTTAAACGATTTATATGATCTTCTTCAATCTTCTATTGTGCCTTATACAATGGCTATGACCCATATTAATATGTTAGAAGAAACATTTGTAGGTAAGCAACCAATTCGTTACAACAGACATACAAATAGAGTTTATATTGATACTAGTTGGTCAGATAAAATTCCTGTAAATACATATATTATTCTTGATTCTTATCAAATTATAGACCCTGATGTTAATACTGATATGTATTCTGATCGTTGGTTATTAAGATATACAACAGCATTATTTAAACGTCAATGGGGTGAAAACCTTAAGAAGTTTGAAGGATTACAAATGCCAGGCGGTCTTACTTTTAACGGTCAAAAGATCTGGGAAGAATCTATGGAGGAAATTCGTAAACTAGAAGATGAGATGATTTCAAGTTATTCACTTCCAGTTCATGATATGATAGGTTAACCATGGCTACCAACAAGTATTTTAATAACTTTAGTTATGGCCGAGAACAAGATTTAGTTGAAGATTTAACTATCGAAGCAATTAAAATTTATGGTCATAATATTAAATATCTACCTCGTACTCGAGTAAATACTGATAATTTATTCGGCGAAGATACTTTGTCTTCTTTTGATGAAGGTATCGATATTGAAATGTATATTAAAAATACTGAAGGTTTCGAAGGTGAAGGTGATTTACTTTCACGTTTTGGATTAGAGATTAGAGATAGTGTTACGTTTACTGTAGCTCGTAAACGTTTTGATCAATCAATTACGTCACCAAAGATTCTAACTGAGGTTGGTTATAATATGATATTTGAGGATGGTAGTACAACTACACCATCTAGACAATATCTAACTGGTTCACAAGATACAGATTCGTTTATGTTAGAAGGTGATGATTATCTCAATACAATAAACAGACCACAAGAAGGTGATTTAATTTATTTTCCAATGGTTGGAAAGTTATTTGAGATAAAATTTGTAGAACACGAACAGATATTCTATCAAACAGGTAGACTTCAAACATATGATGTCCGTTGTGAATTATTTGATTACAGCTCTGAAGGAATCAACACCGGTAATACAGAAATTGATCTTATTGAAGATACATACACTCTCAATACATTAGGTTATGAATTTACTCTTGAAGACGGTACAGGTATTGTTAGTCTTGAAGATGGTGGTTCATTACTACAAGAATATACAATTGAGACAACAGACAAGTCTGCTAATAATGCTTACTTCCAACTTGAATCAGAGAGTATTTTAGACTTCAGCGAGACTAATCCATTCTCAGAAATTGATAGGTACTAGTTATGTTTGGTAGAACGTTTTATCACGGGACAATGAGAAAATATGTTGTTGTTTTTGGCAACATGTTTAATGGTATCTATGTACAAAGATTTAATTCAAGCGATGAAAGAGTTCAAACTCTTAAAGTACCAATTGCATACGGTCCTAAAGAAAAGTTTTTAGTAAGATTAGCACAAGATCCTAATTTAGATCAAGATGTAGCGGTTTCATTACCTCGTATGGGTTTTGAAATGACAGGTATTAATTATGCAGCGAATAGAAAACTTCCGTCTACATTAAGGCATTCTAAAGTAAATAGAAGTGATATTACTAAATTAACAACACAGCATATTCCAGTTCCGTATGATATACAATTTACTTTAAGTATTTTTGTAAAAAACGCTGATGACGGAACACAAATTTTAGAACAGATTTTACCATACTTTCAGCCAGAATGGACTAATAACATAAGATTACTACCAGAAATGGATCTTGTTTATGATGTTCCATGTATTCTTAACGATGTTAGTGTCGAAGATACATATGAAGGTGATTTCGCTTCTAGAAGAGCATTAATATGGAACCTTAATTTTACTATGAAAGGTTATGTATTCGGTCCTACATCTACAACTGGTACTATACGTAGAGCTCTTATTGGTGTAGGTGATGCTGATACTCTAGTAAATATAGAACAAATAAACACTCAACCAGCATTAAAAGCTGATGGTACTCCTACATCTAACAATGCATTATCTGTACCACTGAGTGATATTGAAGCAGATGATGATTATGGAATTGCAAGTGATATAAGTGATGTCTAAAAAATCAAACTTTGAAAATAATTTTGAACAAATTTTTAATCTTCCAGACAGTCCTCCATTGGTAAAAGATGTTGAGGTATTAAAACCGGATACTAGAAATGATGATATAGAAAGTGATTATAAGTATGCTCGTGAAAATCTTTATAATGCAATTGAAAGAGGTTCTGATGCTCTAGAAGAATTAGTAGAGTTAGCAAAACAAAGTCAAAGTCCAAGAGCATTTGAAATTGTTGGACAGATGATTAAAACACTAACTGATGCTAATAAAGACTTACTAGAAGTTCAGAAAAAAGTAAAAGATCTTAAAAAAGAAGAAACAGCTAAAGGTCCTAATAATGTAACTAACGCTTTGTTTGTAGGTAACACAGCAGAGCTTCAAAAACTACTTAAGGATAACAAATGATAGAAAATAGATATAACGTTAAACTACTTAAAGTGGTAGATGGAGATACTGTAGATGTAGATATCGATCTTGGGTTTGGTGTATGGCTTCATGATGAACGTGTTCGTATTATGGGAATTGATACACCAGAATCTCGTACATCAGACAAAGTAGAAAAAGTCTTTGGTCTTGCTGCAAAAAATAGATTAAAAGAATTATTAGAAGAAGGTGCTTTATTAGTAACTACAGAAGATAAAAAAGGGGAGGATATGAAAGGTAAATTCGGTCGTATTCTTGGAGATTTTATTGTAGAAGAATATGAAGGTCAACCAAGACGCGTAACTGAAGTTATGATTGAAGAAGGACACTGCGTAGCATACTTTGGTGGTTCAAAAGAAGAAATACAAATGAAACACCATGCTAATAGACAAAAATTACTTCGTGAAGGTATTGTAAGTCAAGAAGACTATGATCAAGCAGTAGAACATATGAAGTAAACTATTTACTCTTTACATCCTACACGATGATTATAATATGAAAATGAAGATAGTGCAACTATAAAATGCCAGAAATTTACCTAGGAAATCAGAATTTAAAAGCTGCAGGCGTTCAAGTTGAGTTTACTCAAGAGAGCGTTGTAGAGTATCTTAAATGTGCTCGAGATCCTATTTATTTTATTAAAACTTACCTTCAAATTGTAAGTATTGATGAAGGTCTTATACCATTTACTCTTTGGGATTTCCAAGAAGATATGGTTAAAACTTTTGAAGATAATAGATTTAGTATTTGTAAACTTCCACGACAGGTGGGTAAAACAACTACAGTTGCTGCTTACATTACATGGAAAGTTTTATTTACAGAACAATACTCAGTAGCTATTCTTGCTAACAAAATGTCTCAAGCAAGAGAGATTCTTGGACGTATACAGTTAATGTATGAGCATCTTCCTAAATGGATGCAACAAGGTATTGTGGAGTGGAATAAAGGCAATATTAGATTAGAAAATGGTTCTGAAATACTTGCATCTGCTACATCATCAAGTGCTATTCGTGGTACATCGCAAAACCTAATTTATCTTGATGAGTTTGCCTTTGTACCTAATAACCTACAAGAAGAATTTTTTACTTCTGTATTTCCTACTATTTCTTCTGGTAAGTCTTCTAAAGTATTAATTACATCTACTCCAAACGGCATGAATATGTTTTATAAGCTGTGGGTGGATAGTGAAGAAGGTAGAAATGACTATGAGAGAGTGGAGATCCATTGGTCTGACGTGCCTGGAAGAGATGATAAGTGGAGAGAAGAGACTATCCGTGCTACATCAGAAGAACAGTTTAGACAGGAGTTTGAAACTGAATTTTTAGGTAGTACTAATACTCTTATTCATCCTACGGTACTTAAAAGATTAGTATTTAAGCAACCTTTATATAAAAAGAATAATTTTGACTGTTATCATGAACCTGAACCAAAAAGAAATTATATTGTTGTTTGTGATGTATCAAGAGGAGTAGGGTTAGACTATTCTGCTTTTATAGTATTTGATATTACTGAATATCCTTATAGAGCGGTAGGAAAATATAGAAGTAAAAATATTTCTCCATTAATATATCCTAATGTAATTTATGATACAGCAAGAAAATATAATAATGCATTTGTATTGATAGAAGTTAACGATATTGGAGAACAAGTTTCTAATATTTTACATCAAGATTTAGAATATGAAAATATACTAAGTACAGTTTATCGAGCTGGAACGCAACATATTTCTGCTGGTTTTGCTGGTAGACAGCAGATGGGTGTACGTACAACTAAATCAGTTAAGCGTATAGGTTGCTCTACATTAAAAGATATGATTGAGCAAGATAAACTTATTGTAGAAGATTATGATTATATTTTTGAATTATCTAACTTTGTTTCACGTAGAGAAAGCTACGAGGCAGAAGAGGGAATGCATGATGACTTAGTTATGTGTTCTGTTTTGTTTGCTTGGTTAGTACGTCAGGAATATTTTAAAGATATAACTAATGATGATTTAAGACAGCGATTATTTGAAGAAAATCAAAGAATGATTGAAGAAGACATACTTCCTTTTGGTTTTATCAATGATGGTCATGAGGAAGAGGGCATTATAAATATTGATGAAACAAGAATCGGCTGGGCTCTACCGGACAACCGTGATATGTGAAATACAAATAATTATAAATAAAAAGAGAATTAAAAGCCTCATCAAAGGAGAATAATCATGCCATTTCAAGTATCACCAGGCATCAATGTCAGTGAAATTGATCTAACAGCGGTTGTTCCTGCAGTCTCAACTACGACTGCTGGCATCGCTGGTCATTATCGCTGGGGGCCAGTAAATAAGGCCACATTGATTTCCTCAGAAGACGCGCTTGTTGGACAGTTTGGAAAGCCAAACTCTGCTACAGCGACTGATTTCTTTACAGCAGCTAACTTTTTAGCATATGGTAACGCATTGTTTGTTACACGTGCTGAAAACACTACTATGTCTAACGCTCACAGTAATTCAGCTAATACAGCGGTTACTCGTTTTGATAACGATGATGACTATGAAAATAACCACTCATCCGGTACAAGCGATGTTGGTCGTTGGGTAGCAAAATATCCAGGTGCGTTAGGTAACTCATTAAAAGTATCTGTATGCCCATCATCAACTGCGTTTTCATCAACATTAACAGGTACATTTAGTGTAACTTCTAACACATCTACAGTAACCTTTTCAGCAAACCAAGCTTCTACTATCGTAGTAGGTGATTTATTAGAATTAGGTTCATCTTCTGGTGTTAAGCAAACACGTAGAGTTTCTGCTGTTGCAGCAAACGGTACTTCTGTAACGCTAGAAAATCGTTATACAGGAGATACTCTCTCAGCAAATACTTCACTCACACGTAAGTGGGAATATGCAGTAAATACAGATAGAGCTCCTGGTACATCAGCAACTGCTACTAAAGCAGGTGCAACAACCGATGAACTTCACGTAGCAATTGTAGATGAAGATGGTTTGTGGACAGGTACAAAAGGTCAAGTACTAGAAGTATTCCAAAACCTATCAATGGCTACTGATGGTAAAACAGATACAGGTCAAAACAACTATTTTGTAGATGTGCTTAATAACAGATCACGTTATATCTGGTGGGCAGCTTCTACAAGCATTGGTACAAATGCAGGTACATCAGTAGTGGGTGGAACAACTTATACTGGTTCTACTATTCCACTAACTGATTCACTTGTTAACGGTTCTGACGGTTCAGCGCCAACTAATGCAAATATTATTACAGCATACGATAAATTTAAATCTGCTGAAGATGTTGATTTATCATTTATCTTAGGTTCAGGCAACGGTCAAACAGTAGCTACACACCTAATTGATAATATTGCTGCAGTAAGAAAAGACTTACTAGTTGTATTATCACCAACTAGAGCTTCTGTTGTAAATAATAATACATATGAAGGTAAAGAACAAGAAGATATTATTGCATATCGCAACAGTCTTCCATCTACTTCATATGCTACAATGGACTCAGGTTGGAAGTATCAGTATGACAAATACAATGATCTATACAGATATGTTCCAGCAAACGGTGACACAGCAGGCTTAATGGTTCGTACAGATAATACTAACGATCCATGGTATTCACCTGCAGGTTTCAACCGCGGTAACATGAAAAACGTAGTAAAGCTAGCTTATAACCCACGTAAAGCAGATAGAGATGAGCTTTACAAGAATGGTATCAACCCAGTTGTAACATTCCCAGGTCAAGGTACAGTTTTATACGGTGATAAGACGCTTCTTGCTAACCCAAGTGCATTTGATAGAATTAATGTTCGTAGATTGTTTATTGTTCTTGAGAAAGCAATTTCTCTTGCATCTCAAACAACATTATTCGAATTCAACGATGCGTTTACAAGAGCACAATTTAGAAACCTAGTTGAGCCATTCTTAAGAGATGTTCAAGGCCGCAGAGGTATTACAGACTTCAGAGTTGTTTGTGATGAAACAAACAATACAGGTGAAGTAATTGATAGAA
>Ga0208767_1000869_pt1 | contig 24712 bp, 27 predicted proteins | sample VirMetDEL_Mar_21_FD_184514 | JGI IMG/M metagenome (GOLD analysis project Ga0208767, IMG submission 184514) | Aqueous microbial communities from the Delaware River and Bay under freshwater to marine salinity gradient to study organic matter... | ecosystem: Environmental > Aquatic > Marine >... | reverse complement strand
GTGCCATAACAGATACAAAAAAGAGGTAAATATAACTAATATATCAGGTAAATTAATAAAAAATAATAGAAGAAATGTACATTTAGAATCAATTAGTTATGTATTGATCTGGATAGTGTACATTTAGAACTAAATAGTAGGTGTTCCCTACAAAAAAAGTCTCCGGGTAATACCCATATTATACGAAAAAGTCTCTGGGTAGTACCTATAATGCAAATAATACTTGACAAATGTCTAAAAGTATGCTATAATACGTCTCTACTATGTAGACTAAGAGCCAAACTATAATTATAATTATTATCCTTCGTCTTAAACTACATAGTATATTTAAATAACTAAGGATAAACGATTGTCCCTTAAAGAAAAAGAAACACCTGTAAAAAGAAAGAGGGGTCGTCCACGTAAAACAGACATCGAGGCTAAGAAAAACCGAGGTGTTGTTGGTAGACCACCAGGCGAAGCAGCTAGAATAAAAGAATTCTATGCTCGTTTGCTAACAACCAGTGGTGAAACAGTGATAAATACTGTTTTAAAGAAAGCACTGGACGATGATGATAAGGATCAGATAGCTTGTCTTAAGATGTGTATGGACAGAATGTTACCAGTCTCGTATTTTGAAAAGGACAAGGATGCTAGAAGAGGTAATGTATCTATTCAGATTTCAATGGTTGGGGATGCGAAGGCAATCGTTGATCAAACAGAGGAAGAGGAACAAGATTATCAAGATGTTGAATACGAGACCATAGATGTCCGATCTGAAGATTAAACTTCTACCCTGGCAACAGGAGGTTTGGACTGACGAGGCTAGGTTCAAGGTCATAGCAGCAGGACGAAGGACAGGTAAGAGTAGGCTAGCAGCGTGGAGACTAATAGTTTCTGCACTCGAAGCTAAGAAGGGTCATGTGTGGTATGTAGCCCCTACGCAGCAACAGGCTAGGGACATTATGTGGCAACAACTATTGGAGTTAGCACACCCAGTAGTTACTAATAGCCATGTAAACAACATGCAGATCACACTGGTTAATGGTTCTGTCATATCACTTAAGGGTGCTGACAGACCAGAGACGATGCGTGGTGTGGCTTTAAAGTTTGTTGTACTAGATGAGTACGCAGATATTAAGCCCACTGTGTTTGAGCAGATTCTTAGACCAGCACTAGCTGACTTGAAAGGTCACGCTGTTTTTATAGGAACACCGAAGGGACGTAACCACTTCTATGATATCTATAAGTTAGGACAAAGTGAAAGACCAGAAGCAAAGGATTGGAAGAGTTGGCACTTTACTTCTTTTGATAATCCATTGTTAGACAAGGAAGAAATTGAAGTAGCTAAGAACACAATGTCTACGTTTGCATTTAGGCAGGAGTTCATGGCTAGTTTTGAAGCACCACAGTCAGATATATTTAAAGATGACTGGGTGTTAATAAAAGATAAGGACGAAGAACCTGAGCATGGAACTTACTATATGGGGGTTGACCTTGCAGGTTTTGAAAACGTATCTGCTCAAGCAAGTAATAAAAAGAAGTATCTAGACCAGACATCAATAGCCATTGTCAAAGTAGGCGATGACAATAAATGGTGGGTTGATAAGGTTGATGCAGGAAGGTGGGATATTAAAGAGGTATGCGAGAGAATCCTAAGGCATGTCCAATTATACGACATACAAGTAATTGGAATAGAAAAAGGTTCTTTGATGCGAGCATTGATGCCGTATCTTACAGAGATGATGCTAAAACAAAACGTGTATCCCAGGATAGAAGAGATACGCATAGGCAACAAGAGTAAAGTAGATAGAGTAGTTGGTGCTTTACAAGGTAGGTTTGAACACAAGCAGATAGAGTTGTGTGATGGTGATTGGGTTCCAATGTTTAAGGACGAGTTGTTAAACTTTCCTACCACTGGTGTCCATGATGATATGATTGATTCACTTAGTTTGATAGCACACATAGCTAATGCAGCAGTGTACTTTGATGACTACGAAGATGATTACGAACCTTTAGATGTTATAAGTGGATATTGATATGGATAACGTACCAGAGTTTCTTGATAGGATTATGAATCCTCAAAATTATCCTTATATTGAGAATGAGGATGGTTCTGTCTCTACTCATAGGATGGCTGCTGAAAAAGATGAAAATGGAAATTGGTTTGTATTTCCTACTATTGTTCAGTTACCTACTGGTGAGTTATACGAGTTTAAAGACAACATGAGTGCTATGGATTACAACCGTAGAACAGGAAACTTTTTACCAATGAAAAGTAAAGAAGAAGCAATTAAGTATGCAGAAGGTGGATATAAAGTAGGAACTCCATTAGAAAATGATATACGAGTTGATCCCTTAGGTGCTATGTGGCAAACAGCTTTAACTAACTCTAGGAAATAATATGGCTGAACAATACAATGAAGAATTACAATCAGTAGAAGATTACGAAGTTACTGAAAGTGATAAAGAGCTAGTATCATTTGTAGTTGAACACTGTGATAAGTGGAGAGACTGGCGTGATACTAATTACGAACAGAAATGGGATGAATACGAAAGGATTTATTATGGTATCTGGGCCGCTGAAGATCGTACAAGGGACAGTGAACGTAGCAAAATTATTAGTCCTGCAACTCGTCAAGCTGTTGATAACAGGGTTGCAGAAACTATGGAAGGCTTTGCAGGATCTGGTAAACTCTTTGAAATAAGAGATGACTTAGCTGATGGTAATCGAACTGATATAGAAATTATGCAAGCTCTTCTAATTGAAGATACTCATAATAATGCATACATTAATAATGTTAGTTCTATTGTTAAGTTAGCAGAAATATATGGTACTGGTATAGGTGAGGTACTTGTTAAGACTGAACTAGAAAAGATACCAACAACACAACAAATGCCTGGACAACAGGTAGCTGCTGTTGGTATAACTGAAAAAGAAAAAGTTACAGTTAAAGTTAAACCTGTACATCCACGTAATCTTCTTATTGATCCTAATGCTGATTCTATTGATAATTCATTAGGTGTAGCAGTAGAAGAGTACGTTAGTTTGTATCAAGTAGTACGTGGTATAGAAACTGGTGTATATCGTAAATGTGCTATTGAACCTCATTACGAAGGCGATGACTTAGAACCTAGTGGAGTAGAGTCTACTTCTTATCAAGATGATAAAGTTAAGATCATGCGGTACTATGGTCTTGTACCTAGAGAATACTTAGAGCAATTAGAAAATGATGGTGATGAAGTTGTAGACTTGTTCCCTGAAGATTCTGCTGCTGATAATGTAACTGATTTAGTAGAAGCTATTATTGTTATTGCTAATGATTATCATCTACTAAAAGCAGAAGCATCACCATACATGATGAAAGATAGACCTATCATTGCATATAGACCTGAGGTTCGTCCTGGACGCTTCTACGGCGTTGGAACGGTCGAGAAGGGGTACAATATGCAGAAAGCTATTGATGCCCAGCTACGGTCTCACATGGACTCTCTGGCGTTGACTACTGCACCTATGATGGGCATTGATGCTACAAGATTGCCAAGAGGCATGAAGTTTGAAGTCAGACCTGGTAAAAACATACTGACTAACGGCAACCCTGCCGAAATCCTCCAACCATTTAAATTTGGTTCTACTGATGCTTCTAACTATGAAACAGCTAAAGGTTTTGAAGCAATGCTGCTACAAGCTACTGGCACACTAGACTCGTCTGAGTTGGTCAAGAGTGCAGCATCTACAGCAGGACAAAACAATGGTATGGGTATGTCACTAGCCATGTCTGCTATCGTCAAGAAAAACAAAGTGGCGATGGCTTCGTTTCAGGACGACTTCATTATCCCAATGGTTAAGAAGGTTGCGTACAGATATATGCAGTTTGATCCTGATCGTTATCCAATGCGTGACTTTAAGTTTACTACAATGTCAAGCATTGGTGCTATTGCAAGAGAGTACGAGCAACAACAGTTAATTGGTTTAATGCAAACGCTTGGACCTAACTCACCAATTGTACCTATACTACTAAGAAGTATTATTAGTACATCAGGGTTGTTAAACAAAGAACAGCTAATGGCACAGTTAGATCAGATGTCACAACCTGATCCAGCAACTGTACAAGCACAGCAACAAGCACAACAACTACAGATGGCTCTTGTACAAGCTCAAGCTAATGAGCTTAATGCTAGAGCGCAAGAGTCTGCTGCTGATGCACAGGAAGCACAAGCTAGAGCACAGAAAATACTAGCTGAAACATCGTTGCTTGATGAGAAAGCTAAGATTGATTTGATTAGAACCTTGTCTGCTAATATTAATACTCGTGATAAGAATGAGTTTGATAAACGAGTTAAGACTGCTGAAGTACTTCTTAAAGAAAGAGACATAGAATCAAATGAAAAAATAGTACAGATGCAACAAAATAATGCTTGACAAATAAGTTATTTTGTGGTATAATGCCTCTTAATGTAAATGATAATCATTCTCATTTATGCATTACAGTAACTTAATAAAGGACTCCATATTGGACAAAGACCTTCAAGAGTATTACGAAGCAAGATTTGACATGATGGCTACTAAGGGCTGGAAAGACTTAGTAGCTGACATTGAATTAATGATGGACGAAAGAAATAGTTTGATGGCTACTAAGAGCTTTGACGAACTAAACTTTCGTAAGGGACAGTTAGATGTCCTGCATTGGATTAGAACTCTCAAACAACTTTCTGAGGAAGCATGGGAGCAACTAAACAATGACCAAAAGAATATTTGAATTTAGGTGTGAAGAAAATCACACTACTGAAAAGTATATTGACGAGGAGGTAAACGCTATTGAGTGTCCTGCTTGTCAGTGTATGTCTCTACGTATTATATCTAAACCACGTATAGCATTAGAAGGAGTGTCGGGAGACTTTCCAACTGCTGCAGATGCATGGGCTAGAAAACACGAAGAGGCAACAAGAATCGCCAATAAGCGCAGAGAGGGTTAGCGTCTGGTGATATTTTTTAATTCCTACAATCACAAACGTGACAGGAGAATATATGGCTACATTTGAAGAACCGATTGAAGAAGATATTGAGTTTGATAGTGTTGATGAACTAGCACAGGAAACGGAAGCTCAAGAGCAGGTAGAAGAACCTGAAGTAGAGACCAACCCAGAACCTGAGATTCCAGATAAGTATCGTGGTAAATCTATGGCAGAGATTATCAAGATGCATCAAGAATCAGAAAAGCTAATCGGCAGACAAGCTCAAGAAGTAGGTAAAGCTAGGAGACTAGCAGACGAACTTCTTCAACGAGAACTCTCTCAAAAACAAGCTGTACAAACCCCTCAAGAAGAAGAGAAAGACCCTGCAGAAAGTTATTTAGAAGATCCTGTAGGTGCAGTAAATAAAGCTGTAGATAATCATCCTGCAATTCAACAAGCAAAGCAACAGGCTTTTGAATATAAGCAACAGCAGGTAACTCAAAGACTTAGGAATCAGTTTCCAAACTTTGATGATGTAATACAAGACTCAAGATTTTTTGAATGGGTCAAAGCATCTCCGATAAGAACTAGACTGTTTACAGAAGCTCACTCACAGTATGATTATAATTCTGCTGTTGAATTAATTTCAACATGGAATGCAATGAATCCTGTAGAGCAACGTCAACAATCTACTCAAACTCCAGATGTTGTTACAGAAGCAAAGAAAGAAACAGCTAGGACTTTAAAAACTGCAGCAGTAGATACTGGTTCACCTGCTCCGACTTCAAGAAAAACTTATCGACGGGCTGATCTTATTAATTTACGTTTACGTGATCCAGCACGTTACGATGCTATGGCAGATGAAATTATGGCTGCTTATGCAGAGGGACGTGTCAAATAGAAAGGAAATAAAAAATGGCACTAGGTACTAACCATGTGACCAAGACTACTGCGGATAAATTTATCCCAGAGATTTGGTCCGACGAAATTATTGCAGCATATAAGGCTAATCTTGTTGCTGCAAACTTGTTTTCTAAAATGTCTTTCAAAGGTAAGAAAGGCGATACGCTTCATATTCCGAAGCCTACTCGTGGTTCTGCATCTGCGAAGGCAGCTTCTACTCAGGTAACGCTTATTGCTGCAACTGAGTCAGAGCAGCAGGTTCTTATTAACAAGCACTACGAGTATTCACGTTTGATCGAGGATATCGTAGAAACACAAGCACTAGCTTCTCTGCGTAAGTTCTACACAGACGATGCTGGTTATGCTTTGGCTACTCAGGTTGATACAGACCTTATCCAGCTTGGTCGTGGAGTTAACGGTGCTACTATTGGTACTAATGACTACGCTACTGCTGCTGCATCAACAAACGCTTTCATCGGTTCTACTGGTGCTACGGTTTACAACTCTTCATCTTCAAATGCTGCTGCACTTGGTGATGCTGGTATCCGTAGATCAATCCAGAGACTTGATGACAATGACGTTCCTATGTCAGATCGTTTCTTGATTGTTCCTCCTACAACTCGTAACACATTGATGGGTCTTGCACGATTTACTGAGCAAGCCTTCACTGGTGAAGTTGCTAATGGAAATACAATCCGTAACGGCCAGATCGGTGACGTTTATGGCGTTAAGGTCTATGTTACAACTAATGCTGATACTGCTGCAGGTAACTCTGCAACTGACCGTATCTGTCTACTTGCTCACAAGGATGCTTTCGTTCTTGCAGAGCAAATGGGTGTACGTTCACAGACCCAGTACAAGCAAGAGTACCTCGGTACGTTGTTCACGTCAGATATGCTTTACGGTGTAGCTGAACTTCGTGACAGCAGTGCTGTTGCTCTAGCTGTTCCAGCTTAATTCTAAGTTGGTTAATAACTCCCCAGGCTCACAAGGCTTGGGGAGCTTTTCATAAGGAAATACTATGTGGTCTAAACCTGAATACACAGAAGTACGTTTTGGTTTTGAAGTAACAATGTACATCGCTAATAAGTAAGGAAGTAACATGGCTATTTATAGAGGCGCAGGTGGTTCAGGAGATGCTACAACAGACGCAGCTAATGAGGCTAGTGTAGCTTCAACTAAGGCTTCGGAAGCTGAAGCATCTGCTGCTGCTGCTGCCTCTTCAGCTAGTTCTGCTGCAACGTCAGCTACTACAGCAACCACAAAAGCATCTGAAGCATCTTCATCAGCAACTAGTGCTGCTTCATCAGCTAGTTCTGCTTCTACTTCAGCATCTAACGCTCTTGCTTCAGCTAGCTCTGCTGCAACGTCAGCTACTAGTGCAGACGATTCAGCTACTGCTGCAGCTACTTCAGAAACTAATGCAGCTTCATCTGCTAGTTCTGCTTCCACATCTGCAACTAACGCATCTAATTCAGCTACTGCTGCATCAACTGCACAAACTGCAGCAGAAACAGCACAGACTGCTGCTGAAACAGCAGAGACTAATGCTGCTGCTTCTTACGATTCATTTGATGACAGGTACTTAGGTGCTAAATCTTCTGCTCCTACATTAGACAATGACGGTGATGCTTTATTAACTGGTGCTTTATATTGGAATACAACTAGTAACCAGTTGTTTGTATGGGATGGTTCAGCGTGGGACCCTGCAGCTTTTTCAACTTCAGGTTCTGTTACATCATTTAATACACGAACAGGTGCTGTTACACTAAATTCTACAGACGTTAATACAGCACTAGGTTCTGATGCTGTACTTGATTCTGACATTGGAACTACAGTACAAGCATACTCTTCTGTTCTTGCAAATACTACAGCGTCATACACAACTGCTGAAGAAACTAAGTTAGCTGGTATTGAAACAGGTGCTGATGTAACAGACGCAACTAACGTAACTGCTGCTGGTGCATTGATGGATTCAGAGCTAACTAGCGAAGCATCTGTTAAAGCACTTAATCAAGGTGTAGCAACTACAGATAGTCCTTCATTTGCAGGCTTAACAGTAGACACAAGTACACTTGCTGTTGACTCTACAAACAATAGAGTTGGTATAGGTATTGCTAGTCCGTCCTACGATTTACACGTTTACAAAGCATCTGGTACAAGTCAAATTAGAACCCAATCTGCTGGATCAACAGGCACTGATATTGGGAGAATAGAGTCACAAGCTAGTAGTTATGTAGCTCAACAAATTGTGTATGGAACTGGAGAAGTTTATCACTCAAGTAACGGCACTTCTCATGTTGTTGGAGTAACTTCTGGAACAGGTACTTTAAGGCTTCATTCTGGAGGCTCAGAAGCAGTCCGTATCGATAGCTCTGGCAACGTTGGTATCGGTCGTACGCCAAACTACAAACTAGATGCTTATCTTTCTGGGACAGGAAGTCCTGCTGTTGCGTCTTCAAATGACAACATAGTTACAATTCTTCAGTCTGTTGGCTCTTCTCAAGGTAATGTTGGAACACTTACTTCACATCCGTTAGTTTTTTTGGCGGGTAACACAGAACGTATGCGTGTTACTACGGGAGGTAACGTTGGTATTGGTACTACATCTCCAAGTTTTCCATTAGATGTTGAAGCTGCAACTGGTAATGTCACTGCAAGGATTCACGGTGGCGCAACTGCTGGTGATGATGCGTTTTTGCGAATAGGTATTCAGAACACCACAGGCACAACTGGTGTTTATTTTGGTGATTCAACTACTGCAACAGTTGGTCGAGTTAATTACGAGCATAGTGATGACTCAATACGCATTTGGGCAAACTCACAAGAAAATGTAAGGGTTGAAGCTGACGGTGATCTTCAAGTTCGTGGTGACGTTGTTGCTTATTCAACAGTACCATCTGATGAGCGTTTAAAAGACAACATTGAAGTTGTTGAAAGTGCGCTTGACAAGGTTAAACAGTTGCGTGGTGTCACGTTTACATATAAAGAAAACGGTAAAGAAGCAGCAGGTGTCATAGCTCAAGACGTTGAAAAAGTTTTACCAGAAGCTGTTATAGAAAAAGAACTCCCATTTAAATCAGACGATGGTAAGAAGTATAAAGTTGTTCAGTATGATGCACTTCATGCTCTTATGATTGAAGCAATTAAAGAACTATCAGATGAAGTTGCACAATTAAAAAGAGATAACTAATGGCACTTCCTGCATCTGGACCAATCAGCCTTAATGATATTCAGACTGAGTTTGGAGGTACAAATCCTATTGCTTTGTCAGAATATTATGGCGTAGCTAGTGGTGTTCCAGCATCAGGTGAAATATCTATTAGTGATTTTTACGGTACATCTGCTTCAATAAGTGTAGATTTTTTAGTTGTTGCAGGCGGTGGTGGTGGCGGTAGCACTGCTAGAGGTGGAGGCGGTGGAGGTGGTTTTAGAAACAGTTACTCTTCTGATTCTTCAGGTGGAGGAGCATCCGCAGAATCATCTTTAACGTTAAATTTAGGAACAGCCTATACTGTTACAGTTGGTGCTGGAGGCGCAAATAATACTCAAGGTTCTAATTCTGTTTTTGCTACTGTTACATCTACTGGTGGAGGTAGTGGAATAGGAGGAACTGGTGGATCAGGTGGTGGTAATAGAGGAACAGGCGGTTCTGGAACAGCTAATCAAGGTTATGCTGGTGGTTCTTCTACTTATTTAAGTGGTAATGGTAGTGCCTCTGGAGGTGGTGGAGGTGGTGCTGGAGCAGCAGGTGGAACTGGAGGTAATGGAGTAGGAGGTAACGGAGGTAGTGGAGTTACTTCTACAATTACAGGTTCTTCAACAACTATTGCTGGTGGTGGAGGCGGTGCAGTTTATGCTGATCCAACTTATTTAGGAACACCAGGAACAGGAATACACGGTGGAGGAAGTGCTGTAGCAGGTACAGTAGGAAATCCAGGTACAGCTACTACAGGTGGCGGTGGAGGTGGTGGTTGGCTTACTAATACTGTCAACGCTAATGGTGGTGCAGGTGGTTCAGGACGAGTTATTATTAGAGTAGCTGATACAGTTACTGCTTCTTTTTCTGGAGGAGTTACTTATAGCACTATAACAAGTGTGTCTGGTTTTAATATTTATTATGTATCCGCTACATCAACAACTAGTGAAACAGTAACATTTAGTTAAGTATTATGGCACATTTTGCAAAACTGGATGAAAATAATGTTGTAGTTTTTGTTTGTCATGGTAGGGACGAAGATAATGAAACTAGTCTAACAGAACAAACAGGAAGCACATATAAACAAACTTCTTATAACACAAGAGGTGGTGTTCATTATATTGCTAATACAAACGATCCATCACCAGATCAAACAAAAGCATTACGTAAAAATTATGCAGGAATAGGGTATACCTACGATTTAACTAGAGATGCATTTATTCCTCCGAAACCTTTTGATTCGTGGCTTTTAAACGAAGATACTTGTTTATGGGAAGCTCCTGTTCCTTATCCAAACACAGGCGATTTGTATCATTGGGATGAATCAGTATTAAATTGGGTTTTAACAGAAAATGGCTAAGTTAAAGAAAGAACACGTTAGACCAATCCCTAAGCGATCTAAGATGAGTAAGCGTAAAAAGAAAGCTCAGATTGCTAAGAGGAGTAGAAACCAAAAGAAAGAGTTATTTAGGTGAAGAGCTTTGACTTAGCTACGTTACTTGCTGGAATCATACCTGTCATGTTGGCTGCAATGTGGTGGGTAATCAGTAATGTTAACGAGCTAAGAGGTGACATCCAGTTACTACAAGCTCACATGATGATGTTGGTTGATCAGGGACAGATCATTCCTAGTCCTGGTAATGCTTTTGCAAGACAGGAACTAAAAGAAGAGATCATCGAAAGACTCGCAGATTTACACGTTAGATTAAGACTGATAGAGGAAAGCAATGCCCACAAAGAAGGACAGTAGACTAGCAAGAGCAGGTGTATCAGGGTTTAATAAGCCTAAGCGTACACCAAGTCATCCTACTAAGTCACACGTTGTTGTAGCTAAAGAAGGCGACAAGGTTAAGACTATTCGGTTTGGACAGCAGGGAGTTACTGGTGACAGACAACCCACTGCTAGACAAAAATCATTCAAGGCTCGTCATGCTAAGAACATAGCCAAAGGCAAGATGAGTGCAGCTTATTGGGCAGACAAGGTGAAATGGTAATGAAACAAGGATTATACGCAAACATCAATAAGCGCAAGAAGGCTGGTACTTCTCGTCCTAAATCTAAAAGCACTGTTAGTCCTGAGGCTTATGCCAACATGAAGAAGGGCTTTCCTAAAAAGAAAAAGAAGGCAAAGTAATGGATGACTTAAACAAACAGATAGGTAGGCTTGAGGCTAACGTAGAGCAGTTACAGATGCAGATGGCAGAACTACGTCAGGATGTTAAGGATATGTCTGCTGTTGTCACCAAGTGGAAAGGTGCTGGTGCTTTATTGTTAATACTTGGTGCATCGTTGGGGTGGTTAGTAGATGCTATTGCTAAAAGACTATAGAAAGTACTTGACTTTTATAGCTTTTTGTGGTATAATATCCATACAAGGATGTAGTGCGATAGGAGCAGTTAAGTCGTTAATGCCAGGTAAGTCTGGTACTAATGTTAATGCTAATGCTCAGGTAGGTAAAGAGAATACACAGCAACTCGTAGGTAAGCAAGAGAACACTAAGATTGAGGGTGAAAATGTTAATGTCAATCAGACAAAGAAAGAGACTGATACCAGCATTAACACATCAAAAGTAGATAGCCTAATACAGAATAACACAAATGTACCTATCTGGTATTTATTGTTGTTGGTATTAGGGTGGTTACTTCCTAGCCCACAAGAGATATGGAATGGGTTTGTTGGATCAATAGAAAGAATAATACATGGCTCGAACCGTAAGCGTAGCAAAAACACTAGGACCAAGTAGTACTCCTGCTGCTAATGTCAAGCAAGTATTGTTTACTGTTCCAGCAAAGAATACAGGTTTGTGGCTAGTTAAATATATTATTAGTCTTGATGGTAATGAGACACCTAAAGTTTATTGGTACGATTCTTCACAAAATCAAGAGTATTTAATAGTTGCAGGTAAAAACTTAGGTACGGGTGACAGTATTTTATTGGATGGTCAGGCTGCTGTTGCAATGAAAGAAAATGACGAGATTAGAATACAAAACTCAGGTACTACTTATTCTGTAACTTATTTAGCAACAATAGAACTAAGACCAGCAGAAGCAATACAATTTCATTCATAGGAGCTAATCAATGCCAGCATTTAAAACTTGTCCTACTTGCCCTTATCCTGCTAAATGTAAAGCTGCTGGTAAGTGTTTAAGAAAAGCTATGAGAAAGACAAAGAAGTAATGCCACTAAAGAAAGGTAAGAAGAACGTAGGTTCTAACATCAAGAAGCTAAAGAAGGAAGGCTACCCACAGAAACAAGCGATAGCTATTGCCTTATCTACGGCTAGGAAGAAGAAGAAATGACTTACTTAGAACTTGTTAATGACGTATTAGTTAGACTTAGAGAGGATGAAGTAACTGCTGTTACTGATACGCCATACTCTAAGTTGATTGGTAAGTTTGTCAACGATGCTAAAAGATTTGTAGAAGATAGTTATCAGTGGAACGCATTGTCTGAAACACTTACTGTAACTACAGCTAATGATCTGTTTAACTATGTCATGACAGGTTCAGGTCAAAGATTTAAAGTCATCGATGTAATTAACAGCGAAGACGATGTATTTTTAGAGTATATGCCGTTCAGTCAAATGAACAATTTATTCTTAAATCAGTCACCACAAAAAGGATCACCATACTATTATAACTTTAATGGTGTTGATTCTAATAATGACACTCAAGTAGATATTTTTCCTATTCCTGACGGTGTTTATAATATCTTCTTTAACATATACAAACCACAAGAACCTTTATCTGCTTCTGGTGATAGTCTTAAAGTACCATCAGAACCAGTAATTAAATATGCCTATGCTATGGCTGTAGCAGAGCGTGGTGAAGACGGTGGATTGTCAGCACAAGAAGCTACTGCATTAGCAGATATTTCGTTAGCAGATCACATATCTATTGAAAATGGCAGGTATCGTGATGAATATGTCTGGCATCAAGTCTAATGGCTAAAGCGTTACAAACAGCTACAATATCAGCACCAGGATTTCTTGGTATTAATACTCAAGATAGTAGTGTTGATCTTTCATCAGGCTATGCTTTAGAAGCGTATAATTGTGTTATTGATAAGTTTGGTCGTATAGGTGCTAGAAAAGGCTGGACTAAACAAAATGCTTCTACTAATGCTGATTTAGGTACTAACGATATTGAGTTTTTATTTGAGTTACCAGAGACAGGAACAGTTCTTTTAGGTGGTAACAATAAATTATTTAGTTTTGCTAGTGCAACTATAACAACAGAAGTAAACACAACAGTTGTTGATGCAGCAGGAACTGGTACAACTGCTTACACAATAACAGCTAACGATTGGTCAGCATCTAGTATTGTGTACGGTGAAGGTCCAGATATTAGTCCTCATGCTTATGTATGTCAAGCAGGTCATTTACCTTTGGTTTATCACGAAGTAGGTAGTGGTCATGCTCATACAGGTAGCTATGGTTTTCAGTTACTAAGTGATGTTGGAACAGTACCTAGCACTTACGCATCCGCTAGTGACTTTAAACCTAATTTTGTACTTGGAGCGTATGGTAGAACTTGGTGGGCAGATATTGTTAATGATGAACAGACAGTGTACTTTAGCGCACTACTGGATGGATCAAACTTGTCTACTGGTGATTCAGGTTACTTATCTTTGGTAGATGTTTTTCCTAACGGTGACGAAGTAGTAGGACTAGCAGCACACAACGGTTTCTTAATTATCTTTGGTAAAAGAAACATTGCAGTTTACGCTAACCCTATTGATGTAACACGATTAGAGTTAGTTGACTTGATTGCTAACGTAGGATGTGTTGCAAGAGATAGTATTGTAAGCACAGGTACTGATGTAATGTTTTTGTCGGACACTGGAGTAAGAAGTATTGCTCGTGTCATTCAGGAAAAGTCAGCGCCTATTAATGATATATCTTTTAACATTAGAGACGATTTAGTTTCGTTTGTTGATTCAGAAACAGATAAAGACAAAATTAAAGCTGCTTACTATCCTAAAGATGCTTTTTATATTTTAAGTATTCCTACTTCTAAGTATGTATTTTGTTTTGATTTAAGAGGTAGATTACAAAATGGAGCTTGTCGTGTAACAATATGGGACAGCATTGATCCAACAGCTTTACACACAACTTATGCAGGTGATTTACTTATAGGAAAAGCAGGTTACGTTGGAAAATATTTTGGTTATCTTGATGATACTTCTACTTATACATTGAAGTATTACACAAATTATTTTGATTTAGGTAGCCCAACATCGTTAAAGTTTTTAAAGAAAAGCAACTTTACTGTAGTCGGTGGTGCTGGTCAAAATGTTTTTATAAAGTATGGTTTTAATTATTCTTCTTCTTATAGAGACATTCGTAAAACTTTAAATGCAAATTCTATTTCAGAATACAACATTAATAAATTTGGTGTAAATAATGTAACGGTTGTAGGAAGTCAATCATTTAGTGACAGCACTCCAACTACTAATACAATTACAGACACAGACGGTACGCATTATCAAGTAGCTTTTAAATCTGTTTATGATGCTATTAACGGATACGATTTACCTCATGCTGTTAAGTTAGATAGTGGCGATGGTTTTTATTATGTTCCAGATACTGATGCTGGTGAATCATCAAATGCAACAGTGTACTTAAAGAGTGCTGACGGACTTAGTGAATATTCTTCTGGTTTTGCTTTAGAAGAAGTTACAGCTAATTTAGCTGGATCAGGTTCAGTTTTACAATTAGGTTTTGAAGCTACTATAAATCAAAATCAATTATCGATACAGAAAATAGATGTATATGTAAAAACAGGAAAGACAATTTAAGGAAATAAAAAATGTCTAATTATATTAAAGCTACTAATTTTACAGCTAAAGACACTTTAACAACAGGTGATCCAGGTAAAATTGTAAAAGGGTCTGAAATAGATGCTGAATATGTAGCTATAGCTAGTGCAATTTCATCAAAAGTAGATAGTAATGACGCAGCGTTGACAGGTGTCCCGACTGCTCCTACAGCAGCATCAGGTACTAATAGCACACAAGTTGCTACTACTGCTTTTGTTAAGACAGCAACAGATAATACACTACAAACTGTATATCCTATTGGTTCTATTTACATGAGTGTAGCGTCTACTAATCCTAACACTTTGTTTGGTTTTGGAACATGGGTTGCTTTTGGTGCAGGTAAAGTACCAGTAGGTTATAACGCTTCTGATTCTAATTTTAATGCTGGTGAAAAAACTGGCGGTAGTGCTGATGCAATTGTTGTTAGTCACACACATACAGTTACAGATAGTGGTCACTCTCATTCTTACAATGGAGGAGTGCAAATTGCTTCTGGTTATTCTCCAGGTGGTTTAATATTTGCAGGATCAAGCACAACTACATCTACTGCAACTACAGGAATTAGCATTAATTCAACAGGTTCATCAGGCACTAATGCAAACTTGCAGCCATACATTACTGTTTTTATGTGGAAGCGTACTGCTTAATGAAAGTACCTGTTGTAACTACTAAAGATTTTATAATTTATTTAGAAAACTACCAAGATAATATTTTTATACATTGTGATGTTACTTCTAAATGGACTAAGACAGTAAAAAAAGATTTAACAAAAGCATTTAACAAGTTAAATAAAAAAGAGTTGTTTGCTTTACATGAACAATCAGACAAAAAACATAAAAAATTTTTAAAGTTGTTTAATTTTAATTACTTAAATACATTTAAAGGAAAAAACGGCACACAATATGATGTGTTTGTTTGGAGATAATTATGGGTATTGAAGCAGCCGTAGCAGGAGCAGTAGTTGGCGGTGTAATGCAAAACAGAGCAGCAAGTAAACAAGCAGCAGCACTAAACGCACAAGCTGCTGCTACTGCTGAAGCTGCTAGACTTAATGCTGAAGAAGCTCGTTTTAGACCAATAACTGTTACGACTAGGTTTGGTACAGCTACTCCTCAGTTTACTGGCGGTCGTCTAAGTGGTTATACTTACGAAGCTGCTCCAGAACTAGCTGCTTTACAAGATCAACTATCTCGAATTTATGGTACTAGTCTTGGACAAGCTGAAAGAGCTGCTGCTTTTCAACCACAGTTTGAACAAGCTGCTACAGGTTTATTTGGTTTAGGTAGGCAGTATCTTGCTGAAACTCCTGAAGAAGCTCGTCAACGTTATATTCAGCAACAGATGGATGTTTTACGTCCTTATGACATCGAAGAAGAACAAAGGCTAGCTGCTGGTGTCTTTGGTCGTGGTCGTGGTGGACTTAGCGTAGGTGCTGGTGGACAACCAGAATTACAAGCTCTATCAGAGTCACGCAGACGTAGAGATTTACAATTAGCAGCACAAGCAGAACAAGCTGCACAACAGCAATTAGGTTTTGGTGCAGGTTTATTTGGCACAGGTGCTGGTTTGCTAGGTACTGGATATCAAACACAACAAGCTGCTCTTGCTCCATTCCAGAGTCAGTTCCAGACACAACAAGCTCTTGAAGAAGCAGCTAGAGGCGGTATGGACATCGGTTCAGCGTTAGGTGCACAAACATCTACTGCTGGAGCTAGGGCTGGTCAGATGATGATGGCTGGTCAGCAAGCTGCAGGTCAGTTACAGACTGCTTCTGCTACTGCTAAAGCTGCACAGTTGGCAGGAATGGGAGCAGGTATTGCTAGTTTAGGTCAGCAGTATTACCAAGGTCAGCAATATCAAGACTGGTTGGATAGAGCATACCCAACTCAGACACAACCTCCTCCATATTTTGGGTAACTTCTCAATAATAATTAAGGAATAAGAATGGCTAGTTCAATCGCATCTTTATTTGGTCCTTCAGCAGAAGAGATTGTCTACGCTAAACAGCAAGAAGATAAAGCTCTAAGACAACAACAGCTACAACAAGGATTAGCTATGCAAGCTAGTCCTTTAGCACAACAGTTTTATCAAGCTGGTTATAATATTGTTAGTGGGCTTGGTGGTTTGTTTGGTAAACCAATGCTAGATCCAGCTATGACTAAAGCTGTAGAAATACGTAGACTTTTAGCTGATACAAATGCAAATGATTTAAATGATCCAGCTAAACTAACTACTCTTGCTGCTCAATTTGGTGACGCAGGGTATCCTAAAGAAGCGTTATACTTTGCAGATAGAGCACGTACTATTGCTGCAGAAAACAGAGCTTATGAACTAAGCATGGCTAAGTATCAACAAGATATTAGCGAACAAGTAATGGAACCTAACTTTAAAGTAAAGTCTACAGGTGATTCTGTTTATATGCAGAACGGTAAGTATTATAATGCTAAGACTGGAGCACGAGTACCTGTTGAAGATTTAATATCTGTAAAAGATATTACATCTGCATCAACACCAGCAGTATCAGAAGTAATATCTATTGAGAATCTTTATTTAGATGATACAGATTTTAGCGAACAAGAAAAAGATAGAGTAGCTAAATTCCTAGATCAGTATGCTTTAGCTATACAAAAAGAACCTGACTTTGTTAATAAACCAAAAGAAGTAGCATTAAAAGAAGCATGGAAACGTTCTACAGAACAAGGTATTATAGCTAAAACAGAGGATACTTGGATTACTAAATACACTCCGTTTACTGCAACTGATTGGGTATTTAGACCAGAGTTAATGACTGAAGTACCTTTTAAACCTATTGAAGATAAGTCAGGTAAATTCAAAATTAAAAGCATAACGAAAAACTAATGGCTATATATACTATTGAAACAGATGATGGGCATACTATAGAGTTAGAAGGACCAGATAACGCTAGTGAGCAGGAAGTATTGCAGCAAGCTGAGCAGTTATATAGGTCTCAACAAGTTAGTAAGCCAGCTACTAAAGAAGAACCATCTACACTAAGACAGTTAGGGTATGGGTTTGCTTCTGCTCGTACAGACTTAGGTAATCTAGGTGATATCTTAGAGAGCTATATGCCATTAGGTACGTTCTTTAATCCTACAGAAACATACGGTGAAGAGTTCATGAGAATGAATCCTGAGCAGCGTAGAAAGTTTTTGTATGATCGTAGACAAAAGATGATTGAGACTGAGTATGCAGATGTTATAGCTGCTAACGAACAAGATTCTTTAACTGCAGGAGTTGGTAAGTTTGTAGGTTCGTTAATGTCTCCTACTACATTAATACCTATTGGTCATGGATACAAAGCTGTTGCTACTACGTCAGCATTGCTAGGTGCTGAGTATGATGCACTAGATCAGTTCATGAAGAAGGGTGAAGTAGACTGGCAACAAACAGGAGAGATGGCAGCTATATCAGGAGCATTAGGTACAGGTGCTATCTATGGTGGTAGAAAAATTAAAGATGTATATAAGAATCTTAGAGCTAAGAAAGCTAATGCTAAGTTAACAGACATCAAAGCTGCTGAAGAAAGAGCAGACTTTATTAACGACTTAGCATACAGAGCTAGAGAGAAAGGTGTGGCAGATGCTGACATACCTAAATACATACAAGATCACAGTGGTCTAAACGGTGAACAAGTAGCTGAAGCATTTATTGTATCAGATGTTAGACCATTCATACCTACTATATCTGAGGTTAAGTTAGCTAAAGAGATTGGTAGGAATGGTTTAGATACTGTTAACAGAGTTAATAAAGGATGGTTAACTGATTTCTGGAAACCTATAGCAGACAGAATTGAAGAGATTTCTCCTGCTATTGCTAGTAGGTTGCGAAATGTAGACATGACAGCGCATATAGTAGCAAACGAAAGAGGTGAACGTGCTGCTCCATTCTTACGTGCATTGAAAAAGTTAAACAGAAAAGATAGAAAGCTAGTTAAGAAGTATCTTTTGAATGGTGACTTTGATGATGTATCTAAAGTTCTTAGTAAAGTAGATGGTGGTGTAGAAAGTTTTAACGAAGTTACTAAACTACTTGATGAAATACACGAAGATTTAGTAAGTGCAGGTTACACTGACTTAACTAAACTACCTAATTACTTTCCAAGAAACGTTCGCAAGTACGACGAATTGCTTGCTACATTTGATAAAGAACAACAAGGCATCTTTGCTGAAGCACTAAGCAGAAGAGCAAAACAGTTAGGTGTTAAGGTATTATCAGAAGTAGAAAAAGAAAAAGTATTAAACGAAGTAGCACGAGGATCAAAGTCATTAGTTAATTTAGGACTAGGTGCTGCTCAGAAACGTATTATTAAAAGACTTAGCGATGAACAGCTAGAGTTTTATGATGACCCTGTACGTGGATTGTTAGATTACATACGTTATGCTTCTAACAACGCAGCTAAAAGAAGATTCTTTGGTAAAGGCACAGCATCAGCTAATCAAGAAGTACTGAATGTAAAAGAATCTGTTGCTAACTTGATAGCTAAAGAACTACCAGAGCTAAGTAAAACTGCACAAGATGATTTACAAGCTATGCTTGAAGCTAGGTTTACTACAGGCGAGCAGTCATCAAGTGGTCTTATTCAAAGCTTTAGAGCGTTTACATACCTAACTAAATTAACTAATCCTTTTTCTGCTTTAACTCAGCTACAAGATTTATCTAACTCAGTATGGGTAAACGGGTTAGGTAATACTATATCTGCTCTCTTTGGTAAGAACGCAAGTAAAGTTAGTATGCAAAAGTTTGGACTTGATAATGTATTAGCTGAAGAGTTTATTAATGATAAAGTATTAGCTAAAACATTACACAAAGCCTTTACAGCATCAGGTTTTAGATCAATGGATAAGTTTGGTAAGAATGTATTTCTTAGAGCAAACTTAAACAGACTGCAGAAGTTAGCAGCAAACCCTAAAGGTATACAGCAGTTAAGACGTAAGCATGGTAAAGAATTTGGTGACGAGTTTACTGACATGGTTACTGACTTACAGAACGGTAACATATCAGAGAACGTAAAGCTGTTGTTGTGGAATGAGTTATCACGTATACAACCTATCTCATTATCAGAGATGCCGTTAAAGTATTTGCAAGCACCTAATGGTAGAATTGCATACGCACTTAAAACATTTGCGTTAAAACAAATGTCTAATGTTTTACGAAGAACAAGAGGTGAGTGGCAGAAAGGTAATAAGAAAGAAGCAATACGTAATGGACTGTCATGGTTAGTTACCGTACCAACTACAGGTGTAGGTGTAGATAATTTAAAAGATTACATTAGGTATCAAGGTCAAGACATGCCTGATGATCCAGAATCATTTTCAGATTTTGCATTAGAACATGCTGACAATATATTAAGATTGTTTGGTTCGTCAGAGTACATGGTAAGCAAAGCAGCAGAAGGTCAGTTTGATGCTGCTCTAGGTGGAGCTAGTTTCTTTGCTCCTGGTCTTAGTTCATTGACTAACATTGCACAACCTCTTCTTGAGGCAGCAGAGTCGGGAGAGATTGATCCTAAGATTGTAAAAGAATTACCGATAGTGGGTCAGGTGTACTACTATTGGTTGGGTGGTGGCATCGAAGCCGATTATGATAAAGCTATGAAAAAAGAAATTAAGAAACGGAGTGAAAGATAATGGCTACTATAGCAGAAAAACTTAGAGCTTTAGGCATAGGTGTTAAAAGCCCAGAGCAACAGGCAAGGGAAGCTGATCCTGTATTGAGAGCACAGTTCGAGAGACGGCAGCCTACTTACGATGAGATCATGCAATCACGACAGATGAGAGCTAGAGCACAGGTTACTCCATCTGATATTGCTCCTATGGATATGCCTGAACCATACGAACCTCAGAGTTATAATCCAGATATAGCTGGTGTACAAGCACTAGCACCTATGGGTTTGTTTACTAGCCCAGACACAGCACCTCCTAATCCTATTTTTAATACAGACAGAGCAGAGATTAACCCAAGACTAGAAGCTCAGTATGTAATGGATGAGCGAGGGATGACTGACGGTGACAGACAGATAGAAGCACAGTTACGAGCAAATGCTGAAGGCAGGGAAGAGTTTCTTGATTCAGTGGCACAACCATTTAGAGATGCGTATGACTGGGCTAATGAAGCTAATCAGTCTTATGATATATGGAACTCTGCTGCTAACTGGTTAAGAGATGCAAGCGAGTCTACTGCTATATGGGATAGTATTACTGGTCCAATAAAACAAAGGATGCAGAGAGACGCTGCAGAAGCACAAAGACAAAAAGAAATGTACGAAGAGAAGCTTAAACAAAAGCGTATGCAAGAAGGTTCTAGCTTAGTTATTGAGATGGAGAACCAGCTAATGCGTCAACTAAAAGAACAGGAGGACGCACGTAGAGCAGCTAATGCTTTAGCTTTCTTAGAGGATAAAGCAGGTGCAGCTAACGCAGAGCTAGATAAAATTAACGAGGTCATCCGTAATAATAAAGGCACATCTTTTTATTCTACCCCTGACTACTATGCTGCTCAGTCTCAAGCAGAACTAGAATCTGCAATGAGCAGGAGACCAGACATCTATGATGAATACAATCCGTTTGCTAGACCTGAGTATTATGATCTTGGCGGTCCTATTCAAGACTACGATAGCCTCGGAGGTCCGATGCAACGAGAAGAATTCATTGATGTTAACGGACAGTGGATGCCGTACAAACGATAAGGAAACAGCAATGCCTAATAAAAAATATACCTCACCTATGTACGCTTATGATAGGGACTATGATAGTACAACAGGTAGTTTAGCTAAGCCTGCTAACTCATCTTTGTATGGCTCAGGTACGTATGGTTATAATCCAGATACAAGAACAATGATGAGACAAGGATATGAAGGTGATCAGTTTTATCCTGAAGGTGTCTCATCTATGTACAAAAGATCAAGACAATCTCCTCAAGATTGGCAGGGTACAAGGATGGAAACACCTGACTATCAGCTTGAGCGATCACTAAGAGAAGGATTGTTTGATCAACCTCAGTACAATAGAGAGTTACGTAGACCATTAGAAAAGCAAACACAAGAAGATACTCCTATCTCTGATTTCTTTGTATCTAAAGCTGCAGCTTCTGATGTTATAGATTTGTTAGATAACCTTCCAAATCTTACTATGAGGGTTAAAAGCGCAGGTGTTGGTATACCCTTATCTCCAGATCAACTACAAGAATACAAATATGGAGACTTTGCTGACGGTCCTCCTGAAACAATGATGATGTCTAGTAGAGCACAAGTTGTTGATCCTGATTTTGATAGGGTAACTTCTTACGCAATAGCAAAAGAGGGTGGCTATAAAGCAGACGATGAAGGAGCGGGACCAGTAAACTACGGTGTGGTTTATAGTAAAAACACTAGGGCTTTAAATGCTTTAGGTATTAACAGTCCTGAGGAAATGGTTAACTTAACTAAAGACCAAGCTAAAGAAGTATTTAAACAAAACTACTATGACAAATCAGGCGTAGCTTACGTACCTGGAGATAGGAACCAAGAGAAATATTTTGGTATGTACGTAAACAATCCAAGAAGAGCTACGAGGTCTTTGCAAAAAGTAGTAGGTGCTAAGCAAGATGGTTACTTTGGTAATGATACACTAATTGCTTTACGTAACTTTACTGCACGTAATCCTAAGGTAGATATAGGAAGTGAAACAGAAAAGTATTTTACTGCTGATTTGATTAGAAGTATAGCAGGAAGTGAAACATGGCAAGACAATGCTAACGGTCTTGTTGGTAGATTCTTGGATAAACCTAATCAGTTTTCTGCTAGAGGAACTAACCTTAATGATTTAACCACCCCTAGTCAAGTGTTCAGCGCAATTAAAAACAAGACAGGTATTGACTTATCTAAATACTAAATGGAAAACTTTATCACGACATACTGGGAGATACTCTCAGGTCTTGTGATCGTAATCTTCTTAGGTATTACTTGGAAGGCAGAGGTCAGCGCAAGGCTATCCGTACTTGAAGAAAAAGTACGAGCCTTGTTTGACCTCTTTAATAACAGGAAGGATTAGATTTCACATACTCCAGCTACACATGCTAGCTGTTGTGCTCCCTCGACGTTATCATCTTCCTCTATCAGTTCATCCCAATAGATATTACTAGGCATCTTACGTAAGAGATCAAGGTACTGCTCCTCGGTACACTCTTCGTAGGGTGCTTGTTTGTATGTGCCTCCGTCATGCGGTAGGAAAGACACACCACTGATATCGTCAAAGTTCTTCCAACACCACGCACCAACCTCAACCCACTCATCTTCCTTGACAGAAATGGTGACTGATGGTTTGTGTTCGCACCAATGTTTCTGGTACATCATCCACAAGTCTAGGTGTTCAATAGCTGTAAGATCATCACGTAATGTAGCAGAGTCTGGTGCTTGCTTAGGGAAACTAAACACCGTAGTAGACTCTGGTCTCATCACGCAGTCCTCCCAAGGAATACCCTGCTCAACCATGAACGTAGTAAGTGGATCTTTCTTGTCACCCCGAACACGTCTGATATAATACTTAGAATGTCTAGGATGAATACCACTAGCACTATCAACAAGTTGACTGACAGTGCCACTAGGCTTAACACAAGTGACGGCAGCAGCACAAGGGATATTAAGGTCAGAGGAAAGCTGTAGGTTCTCATCAACAGCAACCATCTTGAGTCTCTGGAGAAAAGTCTTGGTCTGCTCAATGTTATCTCCTAACATTTTGTTATCAAGAATACCAGTCAACGATACACCTAACAACCTCTCTTCCTCAGTATTGCGTTGCCATATCTTACGCAAGTACGGAAAGTGTGTCATCGTAGATTGATACGTACCTAGTATAGCAGCTAGTCTTACCTTTCGTTCAAGATCGTAGATGCTGTCTCCCTCTCGAACAACAACCTCTGAAAGATTACAGAATTGGTAAGGTCTGAGTATAATTTCACTACAAGGATTAGTGCCAAACTCCTGATCAGCATTACGTCTTCCATTCTTAGCTGCTTGTTTAACTGCTGCTTCACGATTAAAAATACCACGCTCACCACTATGACTGTGATACAAGCTAGTCCACTCGTTTAAGAACTGACCAACGTCAGGCTTCTCATTGTACACAGCAGAGTTGTTAGCCAACGCACGATGTGGATTCTCTGTCCACCACTGACCTGTCTTAGCATGACGCATCTTGTCATCATCAAGATCAGACAAGCTAATCATAGCTGACCTACGTACACCACCTACAACTACAACCTCAGCTACTTTACACATTAGATCGTGACACTCTAGTGTACTCAGCTTACGACCTGCTGCACACTTGAACTTACGTACAACAAACTCGAACAGTTCATTCAATGGTGCTGGTCCACTAGCTCTACCACCAAACGTCTTAAGTCTAGCACCTGCTGGTCTGATCTTACTGAGATCCCACTTAGCTATCTCACCTGAGTACAACAGAGCTATCAGTTGACGTAGTGCTTTAGCCCAACCCTCTTTACTGTCAGACACCACGATAGTAGTAGCACTATCAAACATCTTCTCAGGTACTTCAGGTAGCTTGCTGATGTACTTGTTCTCAACGCTGAAGCCTACACCTGTGCCACACAGTAAAATATACATCGCCTCATCAAAGGCTTTAGGATCATCAACAGGTAGATAGCTACAGTTGTAACCTGCTGTGTTGTCCCTCTCAAGGGCTTTCCCTGCGGTCATAATGCTACGCATGGAGGGGACTATCTCCATGTTTTTAATCGCTTCACGAAGCTCTGAGTCAGTCTCAACAGGTATCTTGTAGCCATGCTTAGACTCCAAGTGATTAGACATAAAGTCCATGTACCTGTCAACTGTCTCGT
>Ga0208767_1000867_pt1 | contig 24747 bp, 30 predicted proteins | sample VirMetDEL_Mar_21_FD_184514 | JGI IMG/M metagenome (GOLD analysis project Ga0208767, IMG submission 184514) | Aqueous microbial communities from the Delaware River and Bay under freshwater to marine salinity gradient to study organic matter... | ecosystem: Environmental > Aquatic > Marine >... | reverse complement strand
CAAGAACGATGCACAACATGCAATCCCGGAAGCAGAAGAAGAGACACAGAACAGAGCAGACTCTCTTGATTATCGGACGATGCTGACCATACAAATATCAGAGCTCAAGCAGTCCATGACAAAGGCGAAGGACTCCGGCTCTTGGCAAGCATATGCAGCACTACAAAGACAACTGGTGACAATGATGCAAGCACTGAAGGCATACGATGCAGAAGAGGGAGCAGTCGATGCGCATGAGAGAATGACAGACGAGCAGCTCATGTCCGAGATCGTCAATACCATTATTGCATTGCCTCCAATCCTGAGACAAAGAGTTCAGGCTGATCTGCATAGTCTTGTCGGCTCGAATGTCGTTGCACTGAAGAAGGCCTGACATGATACAACTCTATAATCAAGACTGTCTTGAGGCTATGCGAGAGATCGAATCAAACAGTATTGATCTAGTTCTGACAGATCCTCCATATAATATAAAAAAGGATACTTGGGATAAATGGAGCACTCAAGAAGAATATGTTTCTTGGTGCGGTCAATGGATTAAGCAAGTCGAAAGAGTGCTAAAAGATAATGGCTCTTTTTATTGGTTCCATAATGATATGATGCAAATTATCAAAATAATGGATTGGATAGAAAAGAATACAAAATTTGTATTTAAGCAATTCATTACATGGAATAAGTATTTTGAAAATATGAAAAGTTTAGGATTCGCAAAGAGGAGGCTTAGCACCTCACAGTCAAGAAATTACTATAATGGTTTCACTGAATATATACTGTTTTATACATTTCAAGATGAATCAGGCCTTAAGAAAGTCAAGCATGATATAACGAATTTTCAATCTTTGAGAACTTACTTCAAAGAGTATCAAACAGCTCTCGGATTGAACAAAAAACAAATACATGAAACATTAGGACATCAGAGAGCCGATCACTGTTTTAGATGGAATTCATCACAGTGGGAACTACCCACAAAAGAAACATACAAAGAACTCGATACAATACCTTTGAAAAGCGAATTTATTCGGAAAGAATACGAAGATCTCCGGAAAGAATACGAAGCTCTTCGGAAAGAATACGAAGCTCTTCGGAAAGAATACGAAGCTCAGAGATATACTTTTGAGCCTCAATTAGTAGACACGAAAAACTTTCATGATCAGAAATGGAATAATAACGTCTGGTGCTATGACTTTGCACCAAAAGAAAAACATTTAACTCCGAAGCCTATCCCTTTATTAGAAAATATACTTCTTCATTCATCGAAAGAAAATGATACTGTTCTTGATATTTTTATGGGTTCGGGCTCTACCGGGATAGCGTGCAAAAATCTAAAACGTAATTTCATAGGCATAGAGAAGAATACAGACTATTTTGAGCATTCAAAAGTCAGAATACACAAACACAGAGAGAATATATACTTCAATGATCACAATGATCGACAACTCTCTCTTTTTGGAGCATGATATGAGAATTGTCGATCTTGATGTAACAACACTCGAAGGACAAATCCTTTATATGCTCGACAAGGTAGCAACCAAAAACGCAGCAGTCACAGCTTTGACAATGGAGCTGGACAAAGACAAGATAACGCTCCGCAACTATCTCCATATATACAAGCAGTGTGTGACATCTCCACAAGTCGACGATCTAATTGCAGCAATCATCAAAGACATGTTACTACAAGAAGATGACATCAAGCTCGTCTTTGATATGGACGGTGAAAAATGGATACAGTGCATCCAAAGAATCAACGAGAGGAACAAAAGCAAATGGTAGAGATTATCCTTGCAGGTTTGATCGGTGTCCTCCTGGGAGTCGGAGGAGCAAAAGCACTCGAGAAGAAGCAGCCAACAATCGAAGACACGACAGCAACCAAACAGCAAGAAGTCATCAAGCAACTCACAGACTTAGACGTGATCAAAGAGATCTGCAATCCTGAGCAGACGAAGACACAAGAAGGACTCCTGCTTTGTCGTGAGATGACTTGTCTCGTCTACTCAAGAGGCATCGACTCCCAGACATCCGGGAAGCAATGCGAAGAGATCAGCAACATTCAGAACACAATGTCAATGATTGAGTATTGCAACGAACAAGGAGACGGAACACTCTGCACTGATCTATTCTGGAGACGAAAATGAACAGTCTCGGAGGAATGGCGCAGCGTCTCGCATGGTTGCGAAATAGAGCAGAGAATGATCCTTTGAGATACTTCTCTCCGACTCCTCCTCAGCGTGATTATCTCGCAGACAAAGCTCCAATCAAAGCACTGATCGGAGGGAACCAAGTCGGCAAGACTTTAGCGACATGCGCGCTGCTTCTGTATCACTGTCTCGGCAGACATCCGTACTACAAGACAGATCCTCCTCCGATCGAAGCATGGCTCATCACGCACAGTCACGAACAATCTCGGACGATACAGCAAAAGCTATATGACATGATCCCGAAAGAAGAACTGGACCCGAGCTGCGAGTTTGTCAGAGGCAAAGGATTCCGAGGACTTGCTCCTCTTGTGAAGTTTACAAACGGTTCAATCATCCGTATCAAGACAGCGAATCAAGGCCTTGGACTTGCATCTGCGACTGCAAATCTCGTGTGCATCGATGAGCCGGTGGACCAATCCACATTCAACGAGCTCGTCGCTCGTACTTCGCGAGGAGGCGCAGGAGGCAAGAGAGGCACAGTCGCGATCTCACTCACTCCTGTCGGAGGTGTAGACGTTACATATATCAAGGAGATGATAGAGAGAGGACTCATATCTGCACATCGTGCTCCTTTGACTGTCGATGCAACGACTCCGATCGGACTGCCTAAAGGATTCTTGCTCAGCCAGGAGCAGATCGACAAGATCACAGAGGCCTATCTCCCTTACGACAGAGAAGCTCGTATTAATGGCTCTTTTGACGTTGCACCGATTGGAGTCGTCTTTGAGAACTTCTCCGAAGACATGATCAGCTCGCAACCAGTGCCAAGAGGCGGAGACTATCGCTTTTGTGTCGGCATCGATCATGGTTCTAACCCTGGTTCACAAGTCGCTATTCTTTCTTGTGTCGATATGCGAGATCCACAGAATCCGAGAATCTTTGTGCTTGGAGAGTATACGTCTGGTCAAGCTCCTCCAGAGCATCATGCACAGGCTATTCTTGAGATGCTGAAAAAGTACGGAGTCGATCCGAATCTAGCAACATGGACAGGAGACGGAGAGCACAGAGGCCGCGATCAATATCGAATGAATAACATTATGCTCATGAGAGCCTTTGAGAGCATCCTCGGTTATCCTCCGCGAGGTCTACCTTTCACTGTACGCAGAGCGCGAAAAGGTCGGCACTCGGTCTATTTTGGTGCTAGTATATTGCATGCAATCATGTCGAGAAAACATTTTTGGATTCGTCCAGAGTGTGCGCAGACGATAAAATCAATCCAGAGCTGGACGATGAAGAGAACACAATCAGCAAGATCACGAGATCCGTACGGGCACGCAATCGACGGTCTCAGATATGGACTTCTTCCGATACTGGACTACAAGCCAACGATTCCACAAAAAATTAAGGTGTACTAATGCATATCAACAACGTACCGCCAAAACCACAGGCACCGACAGACTCAGATCAGAGAAGATGGGAGCACTCAGCACTCAGACGAAGATTATTAACCGGACTATGGGAGCAAGACTTAGAAGATGAGCTCCTCCGACATCTGCCGACAGACAGAAGAGAAGCTCTCGGGCCTTCTGATCTCTCCTCTTGCGCAATCGAGCAAGTCACAAGACAGCTCGCGATGCTCTATCATTCAGAGCCAAACATAACCGGAGAAGGAGACATCTCTGATCTCGTCGGACGTGATGGATATGTATCAAAGGCAGGATACTTTCAGCTCATGCAAAAAGTACAGCAAATGACTCTCGGTATTCGCGAGATGTTTGTGCGCGTCGACGTTGCTCCTCATATTCCCGGAGACGTTGCACGCGTTCCCGGTCTTTCGTTCCGTTGCGTCTCTCCTGACTTTGTGATCTGCGCAGCGTCTGAAGATGCTCCCGACATTCCTCTATATTATCAAGAGCTCAGACTGAGAATGAATCCAGAGAATGGCGAAGCGATATGGGTATGGGACATCCTAGATATCAGAGATCCGAATGCTCCTCTCTTTGGAATGTTTGAGGCTACTCCAGCCGGAGGAGTCGGGAAGGATATGTCCGAGATATACATGGGACATGAAGCAATGCGAGGAGACGCATATCCATATCGAAGCAAAGACGGAGTCCCGTTTCTTCCGGTCGTCTTGTATCATGCCGAGAAGACAGGACAGCTCTTTAATGCTTTCGACGCTGCACAATTAGCTTATGGCTCACTCACAGCGGCAGTTTTGTTCAGTTTTTACGTTCATTGTGTACGCGATAATTCATGGCCTCAGAAGTATGTCGCAGGTTTACATCTCGCAGGCCTCTCCCAGCTGGAGGGAGACTTGACAGGACGACGCTCTGCAATCTCCACCGATCCGAGCTCCATCTTGATGTTTCAAACAGATCCAGACATGCAAGGACAGCCTCTGATCGGTTCTTTCACGTATTCCGATCCCGAGAAGCTCCTGGAGTCGATCAGCAAATACGAGTATCGTGTAGCGACAGCCGCAGGTATCTCGTCCGAAGTTCTGAGACAAAGCGGAGATCCAAGATCAGGATATGCGCTCTCAATCTCCAGAGACGGACAAAGAGAAGCACAGAGAAGATACGCTCCAGTATTCCGTAGAGCAGACGAAGAGATGCTGTCAAAGTGTGCGATGCTGTGCAATAGATTTCTAGGTGCATCACTTCCTGAGACAGGATACAGAGTCGTATACACTCCTCTCGGACTTTCCCCGGAAGAGATGAGAGCACAAAGAGAAGACATCATACAGAAATTAAGCGCAGGACTTATCTCTCCAGTCGATGCAATGCAGATCATGAATCCCGATCTTGATCCAATCGAAGCAAAGCAGGAGCTCGAGAGAATCCGAGCAGAACGAGCTCAATACTCAATCTAACCTCATAGGAGACTACAATGACAGAGATAGAAAACGAAGGACGCACTTATGTCCTTAAATCCGAGATGGAGAACATCATCAAAGAGAGAATCGGCAAGGTTGCAACGAGAGCAACCACAGCCGAGAAAGCACTTGAAGAAGCACAGAGCAGACTTGCGAAAGCAGAGAAGGCAATGTCATCAGTCGACATTCTCAATCAGCAGCTGACAGAAATGCAGACGAGACTCCAGAGCTCAGAGCAAAGATTCGAGCGATACCAATCAATCAGCAAGCACGGATTGACAGATCCCGATCTCGTCGAAGCGATAGAATGGTCCTTTGAACGCGCGCAAAAAGGCAAGAGCGACAAAGAGCGACAGACTCTATCAGATTGGCTTGATCAGCAAGTAGAGAACCCAGAATCAGCACCGATCACGATCCGTCCACATCTCCAGGCTCTGAAGATGATCGGAGAAGACAATGCAGACACAGCAGGAGATCTTCCTGAAGCATCGACAGCTGCACAGCTCCAGGAGCTCGGAGAATCACTTGAACCACAACAGGCAGCAGCTCCGCGCACAAACGTCGGAGCAATCCCTGCTCCTGACTCTCCTGGCTTTCTTGATCGCGCTTTGAAAGATCCCGAGTTCTATGCTGCCAATCGAGACAAAGTCATGCAAGCCTGGAAGAATCGCAACCGGAGACAGTCATGAGCGAAGATCTGCGAAGTCTAAACGTATATCCTGCATTCTATAACTTTACGGCAGGAGATACAACAACAACAGAGATCCTTCTCCCTTCTCCGGCTACACAGATCAGTCTCGGAGCGCAGGGGAAAGAAATATATGTCTGTCGTAATGGAGCCACAGACGGAGGAGCTGTACCGACTCATAAAATGACAGTACCACAGAGTAATTATATTGTGCTGAGACTTGGACGAGGAAAGAACAGGCCCGAGTCAATCTTCGTTGCATCAAAGTCGGGCAATGCAGAGATTTCGATCGTGCTTGAGGAGCTTTGATGTGTTTCGTTTTGCATTCTTTATCAACGAGTCAGGCGGAGACGGAGGAGACATGAAACAAGCTGATTTATCCTCCCAGTGTAACGGCTCAAATACGTCTTTCACAATACCCGAAGAATATCAGGCGGGATCTCTTCGTGTATACTATAATGGTGTCCGACAAGTAGAAGGAGAAACGTTTAGTGAGCACAACTCAACTACATTCACGACGACAGACTTCACTCCCGAGACAGGAGACTTTCTCACTGTCGACTACATCGCAGAATCATCGACTTAGTTTTCTGGAGACTACAGAAACGCGTAATCAACAATAAACCTATATAGGAGTATCTCACATGGGATCAGTTCAAATTAAAGGCGGTCAGATAGTCGACTCGGCTATTATTGCCGCCAAACTCGCAAGCAATGCTGTCACATCAGCAAAAATCTCAGACGGAGCAATCACATCAGGAAAGCTCGGTTCTTCCGCAGTCTTGACAGCTGCACTCAATGACGGAGCAGTCACAGCTGCCAAGCTCGGATCAGCATCTGTAGAATCTGCCAAGCTCGCAGACGGCGCAGTATTGACTGCAAAACTCGCAGACGGAGCAGTCGAAGCTGCAAAACTCGGAGCAGCATCTGTACAGACTGCCAAGCTCGCAGACTCTGCTGTATCTGCTGCCAAGCTCGCAAGCTCTGCTGTAGAAACCGCAAAGATCAACGACTCCGCAGTAACATCTGCGAAGATCGCTGCCGATGCTGTAGACGCAAGCAAGATCGACTTGACCGACACATATGATTATACAAGCGGGACTCTTCAAGTTGGCACGCCAAGCAACTCAAACGACGCAGCCAATAAGAGCTATGTCGACTCTGTTGCTGCTGGATTGTCTGTAAAGGAAAACGTTCGCGTTGTAGCTGGATCAAACATTGATCTTTCACAAGCTCCTGCAAGCATCGACGGAGTGAATCTTTCTAATTCGGACAGAATCCTCTGTATCGATCAGGACGACGAAGAGGACAACGGAGTTTATGTCTATGCAGGCTCTGGGAATGCTATGTCTCGTTCTACAGATATGGACGAGGGGGATGATTTCCCGGGCGCGTTCCTGTTCGCTCTCGAAGGTAATACCTATGATAATCAGGGTTTTGTTTGTATCAATGATTCAGCACCGAATCTCGGCACAACTGCAATCCAGTTCCAAAGATTCACCGGATTAGGCTCCGTAACCGTATCAGGCGGTTTGGAGAAGCAGGGCGACGACATATCCATCTCAGACGGAGGAGTATCGACTGCAAAACTTGCTGACGGAGCTGTTACTTCTGCAAAGATTGTCGACGCAAACGTAACAAGCGCAAAGATCGCAGACAATGCAATCTCAAATGCAAAGATGGCTGACGACTCTGTAGGAGCAAATGAGCTCATCGACGGATCTGTAGGATCTGCTGCTCTTGCTTCTTCTTCTGTACTCGAAGCAAAGCTCGCTGACAATGCTGTAGCGACTGCAAAGATTGCTGACGGAGCTGTGACCACAGCGAAGATCGCGTCAACTGCAATCGACACAGGGAAGCTCGCTGATGACGCTGTGACAAATGCAAAGATGGCTGACAACGCAGTCGACACTGCTGAGATCGTAGACGGAGCAGTATCATCTGCCAAGCTCGCAGACTCTTCTGTATCCTCCGCTAAGATTGCAGCTGCTGCTGTGACATCTGCAAAGATCGCGTCCGGTGCTGTTGGAACGACTGCTCTTGCTGACTCTGGTGTGACCAGTGCCAAGCTCGCAGACTCTTCTGTGACTGCTGCAAAGCTCGGTATCACCTTCAAACAAGAAGGAGCGCAGATCTCCGGCGGTTCTACTACTACAATCGATCTCGCTCAGACTCTGCCATCTGGTGCATTGAACTCTGTTCTCGTGTTCAAGAATGGTCTGTCTCTTCGCAACATGACAGCTCTCGGTGATACCGCAGCAGACGAAGATGAATTCTCTGTATCTGCGAACGGTGGCTCTGGTGGCGTTGCTCGTTTGACTTTCGGCGCTGCATTGTCAAATGGTGACGGACTCATCATCTGGTATTATCACTAGAGATTAAAGTTTCGTACTGTGGGCCCGGTCCGATGTGACCGGGCTTTTTTTATGATATACACAAGTTATCCACAGGAGCAGACTATGGCAAAAGCAAAGATACAAAAGAAGTACACAAGAGGACTCGGAGAGAGCACAGCTGCGAGACGCAAAGCCGAGTTTCGCAAGCGCATCGAAGGGAAGAGAAGCGGCTCTGCAAGATTCAAACCTGTAGCCGGAGACACGAAGAAGACAAAGCCGAGCAAGTACACACTCAGCGCAAAGAAGCTCCGAGAAGAAGTCCGAGACGCTACATCAAAGATGAAAAGCGGAGATCAGCAAGAGAGATTCTTGAAGGGAGTCGCAAAGGTGACAGGCATCTCCAAAGGAATCATTTCTCAGGTTTACAAGAGAGGTCTTGCTGCTTGGGCTGTCGGTCATCGTCCGGGCGCGACTCAATCTCAATGGGCTCGGGCTCGGGTGTATTCATTTCTGCAAAAAGGGGGAGCTGTGACAAAGGGGCCTGATCGGGAGTTATATGATCGGGCAAAAAAGCAGCTAGAGAAGAAGAGCTCTGGATTCCGTCTTCGTTAAGGCGACGACATGCAGCAACAGCTCGCAGATATTCTCCTTTGGACATTCCTCGTCTTTTCATTGGTTCAAAGACGAAGTCTCCGTCAATATATCGAGCAAAAATATCAATCATTGTTGCACACTCCTTTTTTATGCTATACTAGGAATGATAATACAGCAGGGTACGGTCGCGCCGGTAACAGCAGAAGAGCCCAAAGCACTCTAAAACTATAACCCCTAATGAATGGAGGCCGCAATGGCTACAGTCGATCCGATTCGTTTTTCCAATATGGAAAACATCCTAAGATTATCTGCAATGATCTCTCAGGAAATAAATCTCCTCTTAAAAGATAACGCAAACCTAAGAAACACTCCTCTCCTCAGCTACCAAGGCTCAATCAATGGCCTCGGCACAGATACAGTACGTGTCCGTCTTGCTGGTCTTGATGGTTATGATTCAATGGCTGCTGCTGGTTCTGAAATCTCAGACGAAGCTGCAAACACAACAGCATTGACTATCAACTCTGCCGATCTCGTTGCTGCTCGTCAGTACATCATCTACGAGATGTCAGATCTTGCCTCTATGACTGGATTCGGAGGAGCAGACATTGATCCTTTCCGTATCGCACAAAGCATTGCAGGAAGTTATGAGGCTCGTTTTGCTGAGCTCACAGGAGAGGCTGCTGCTTCTTTCACAACTACAGCAGGAAGCAACACAACTACTCTCAGTGTAGACGATTTCTTTGACGCGATCTTTGCTCTTGAGCAAGCAGACTCCGGCTCTGGTGCTCCTGGTCCTTACGCTTGTGTACTTGATCCAAAGGCATTGACCGAGCTTCAAGACTCTCTCCGCAACGAGACAGGAAACGCCATTAGCCGCATGCAATCCTCTATGGACATGCTACAAGCAAAAGGCGAGAACTTCGCTGGTAACTTGTTCGGTGTAGATGTATATCGTAGCAAGTATGTTAAAGAAAATGGCTCTTCTGGTTTCGATAATTACATGATCTCTCCGATGGCTCTCGGATATGTCGATGGTATTCCCGCAGGCGTTCAAGGCTCAGCTGATCTCATGTCTATGGGTAAGGTTGTAGTCGAGTTTGATCGTCGTCCAATGAGTGCAAGTACCTTTATTGTAGGTCACGCATATCTTGGACTCGGCATCATCGAAGACGCTCGCGGAGTCAAGCTGCTCTCTGCACGCTAGACTAGACTCGTTTTGTTGGGAGACTTCAGGATTTAATTTCTGTAGTCTCCAAATTCTGCGAGTCTCCCAACTCTTTTTTATTGGAGACTACAATGGACTACACAAACTATTCACAACCTTGGGAAGAGAAGACGCAAACACAAACGCGTATCCCAAAGAAAGCAAACAGCCGATTCTTGTTTGCACACAATCCCGAGAACTGGGAGCTCAAAGTGTTCGACACATACACAACAACGACAGACGGAAAGAAGAAGAAGCAGCAGATCCCGCTTCTCCTTCCTGTGCTGTCTAGTGTATCTGAGACTCCCGGAGTCAATGGTACAAGAGCAGTCGGAGGACGTATCGACAGCTCAATCATGAGAACACACATGCAGGATCAAGGATGGACTCTGCTTGATCCCGTCAAGCATGACTATATGCGAGTATATCCTGCGCACAAAGGCAACTACCACACATCGAAGTGGATACGTCTAGAGAAGGTCGGGAGACGAGTCATCGAGCACTTTGATCAGGACGCTTTTGATCAGTGGAGACTTTCTCTCATGCGAGAAGGAGCACTCAATCCTCCACATCCACAAATCGCAGCTCTGCGACTGATCAGCATGAACAGAGCAATGTCTCGTCTAGAAAGAGATCAACATATCCCCGAAGTCGCAAACAGACTCAAGTCAAAGAAGGCAGAGCTTGACTTGACAAAGAAGGCAATCAAGCGAGTCGAAGATCTCGGAGCTGGAGCATATAATGTCCGATAGTAACAAGAGAGCAGCGATCGATCGCATGGCTCAGAAGGTAGCACAGCAATCTAACATCTCACACACTCAAGCTCGTCAGATGGTGGTCAAACACTTGACGCGAGCAGACAACAAGAAAAGGAGTCAATAATGGCATTCACAGACGCAGCAGAATTTAAGATCCCTCGTCACATCGTCCAAAAAGGCGGAGTCAATCCTGAGACAATCACAGTCAACAAGACTTTGACATATAAGGATTCTCAGTATCAACTGCTTAGAAACAATACAGGGACTCTAGACTGTATCCTCCCAGACTACAAAGACGGAGCTTCTTTTTGGATCAAGAATAGAGCTTCTTCGACTAGTAACATCGTAGTTAAAGACGGAGACGCAAACACAATCGCGACTCTCTCAGCAGGCGAAGCAGTACTCTGTGTGTCTAATGTCTCCGCTTGGTGGGATGTCATAAAAGGATAATAATCGATGTCTTCGTCTACTCCATACGCAGCACAAATACGAGCGATCGAACTTCTTGAAAGAGGGAAGGCTCAAACTTCTGAGCTCAAACTCTATCGGGATGGTGCGCAGCTGGTACCAACTGCCGCGACATATACTCTTATCAAGCCGACCGGAGCAGATCTTCTCACAGGAGAGACTGCATCGATTGCTCCTTCTGGCACTGTGTCTTATGCACATACAGCCGAGCAGCTTGCAGACTCCGAGAATCTGGGAGAGGGATATGTCCAAGAATGGACGGTCACGATAGACGGAGACGAGTATCTGTTCCGAAGAATGTGCGCACTCGTCAGACGAAGATTATATCCTGTCGTCTCAGACATCGATCTGACTGCGACATATTCCGATCTCGCCAATGTCCGTCCTTCTTCGCTCACTAGTTATCAGCAATATATCGATGATGCCTGGTATCAGATTCTGCGAAGAATAAGAAACCGCGGGATGGGATACGAGTATCTGATGATGAGTGCAGAGTCTTTCTTTGAAGCTCATCGTCATCTCTCTTTGTATCTCATATTCCGAGACTTTCATTCTTCTCTCGGTCAATCTAACGGGCGCTATCTCGATCTGGCAAATGAGCATTACAGGCTATACAGAGACGAATTTGATTCGATCAACTTCATCTATGACGAGGACCACGACGGAGAAGCAGACGATCCAAACAAGCGCACACGAGGACAGCCGACAATCTTTCTCAATCGTCCTGGACAATACTATCGGAGACGGAGATACTAATGTCTGTATCAGTCAAAGAAGTACAACGAGCGCTCGCAATCAAAATCGGAGACTTGTCAGGCTTTCGAGAAGTCCGACAGCTGCCGGAGCTCTTCGGGCGCACACAGAATACTCTTGCACATCTCGGCTTTGCTGTCGAAGTATCCGGGAGCCAGCAAGCCAACGAGAGACAGCGCATCGCAGTCGGGCTCTATGTCGATACGACAGTCAGAGTCAAGCTCGCTTATCGTCTGCGTCCCCATGATCTCGTTCTAGACTATGGGAATGCACTAGACAAAGAACAAGAAGTAATACAAGCAGTCATGCAACGTAACTTCGCAAAGGGAATCGAAGTCAGATTCCTTCGGGCTACTCGTCGCACTCCAGACTCGCAAGAATACCTAATCTCAGAAATAGAGCTCTCAGCTCTGCACACAATCGAACTAACATAACAGGAGCATACAAATGGCTTACTCATCCTTACCTAAGACACGTCGAGACGGTGTCATTAAATTAAAAGACGGAACCGGACCAACCCCGATAGAGCTAACTATCGCCTTTGAAGAAGGGAATCTTACTTTTGACACTCCCAAAGCTGCTCAGACTGTAATCCGCGATAGAGGAACAATCAGCACAGTCAGAAAGGGAGACGACGAACCTGTAGCAAGTGGATCATTCTCTGCATTCTTCCGACAGTTCACAGACGGATCAGAAGCAGGATCATTGCTAGATTTTATCAACAAGACAGGACATTATGCAACCAATATATCCACAGGATCAAGCGGAACTCCTTTTATCGAGTTTTATTGTGTTGACTTGGAATATACAATCGATGCGACAGCTCTCGGAGACGACGCAGCAACGACAGCAACCTTATCAAAATGTGTATGTACTGCTTCTTTCACAGAAGGCGATCCGTCAAGCTTTACGATTAACTTTACTTCGTACGGCGCGATTGCATATACATAGACATAATCAGGAGACTACAATGAAAATCAACATCAAGAAGCTCGGGGGAGAGATTGAGCTCTCTTCTCCGAGTCTTGCAACCTGTTTCGAATTTGTGAGCTTATGGTCTGCTGAGACAGACAATGCAATGCTCGCTCGTCTTTGTGCAGGCTCGATCGGAGTATGCATTGATCACACTTCTCGACTACCCAAATATCGCCCGATTAAGCATCGTGCTTCTGACTATGGTCATATGTGCCTTGATCGTCTTCTTGGACAAGGAGTGACGGCATCGGTGATCTATGAAGAAGGCATCAAATGTCTCTCCTTCATGTCAGCAAAGATCCCGACAGAGGCAGAGGTCGACGAAAGAGCAAATTTTTCCTCTACAGCAGAGCAGGACATCTCGACAGACTAGCTCTTCGATTGTGTCGTTTTTGGGGGCAGCCTCCGGGATGGTTTCGCAACTTGCCAGCGCAGACACAAACAGATTTGATTGCTGATTATATTCTTGAGCATGAGTCACAAAAAGACAGAGATGAGCGAAAAAAGAAGTATAATATACAGCAAGCAAGACGAATCAAGGAGCGCATGACATGAGCCGAGTATTTTACAAACACGGGAACGCAGCGGTCGGAGTCTCTGACGAGCTGGAGAGACTTGTGAACCAGCTTCTTGATGCGAATCCAATCATCAAGCGTACAATGCAGGACGCAGTCGAAGAGATATATCAAGAAGCGTATAGAGAATGGCCTGTCAGAGTCGATCCTCCAAAGAGCGAGAGATCGCTCATGATGTCAGAGGTTGCCAGACTACGCAGAGAAGGGAAGACAGGATCTCAGGCGTACGCAATAGCCAAAGACATGGAGGAGCGCGGCAGGTTTGTTCCTGGCGATGCTTCGCAAGCAAAGATCTCGGACAAGAGTCAAGACTCAAAAAACAAGCTAGAGAGAGGAGTCATGATCGACGGTCCTGATCTTGTTGCCTTCGTGCGCAATACAGCTCCATATGCTTGGGCAATCAAGACAGGACAGTATACACTGAACGATCTTGCATATGGTACAAGGACAAGCAATGAACTTCTCTGGACTCCGATGAGGAAAGCCGGAGATGAGCTTGTCGATGTGCTCGCAGACGATTTAATCAATCAAGCAAAGAAGGCATAGACATGGCAGACGTGAACAAGAGCGTAGAGATAACGCTGAGAGCCAATCTCAAACAGCTCGAAGAAGGACTCAAGAACATCCCCAACATGACGAAGAAAGAAGCGCAGGCGATGACTCGCTCTCTTGCTTCTGAATTCAACAAAGCACAGAAAGCCGCGAAGAAGGCAGCAGAGGAAAGCAAGAAGGCAGCAAAGGCGACGAGCGCAGCCTATGAGCAGAGCGGGAAGAAGGTCGGGGCATCCTTCGACAAAGTCGCTCAAGACGCGAAAGCATCAGCGCACGAGATCAAAGTCAGCTTTGAAGATGCAGCGACAGAATCGAATCAGCTTGCAGAAGGAGCAGAGACTCTCGGAACATCGATGGGAGCCGCAACTCTTGCGACAGAGAAGCTCATTCCCGGACTAGACGAAGGAGCAAAGAAAGCTCTTGAGATGGCTGACGGAGTCGCAACCGCAGCAGAGCAGGCCATCAAAGGCGGTCCGGCTACAATGGCACTCACTGCCGCAGTCGTCGCAGGGACAGCAGCATACAATCTCTATACGCGATCAACACAACTTGCAGCAGCACAGCAGAAGAGACTCGCAGAAGCACAGAAAGAAGCGAACGAGAAACTTGATGAGCAATTCGCAATCGTGCAAAGCATCACGGGAGACTTTAAAGATGCGAATAGAGAGTATCAACTATTAACAGGACAGATCACACAGCTGGAGTTTGATCTCGGATCAGCTCGGGATCGATCGACAGAAAAGACTCGGCAAGAGCTGGAGATCCAAGAGAAGAGAATCAAAGAGCAAGAGAGACTCGTCACAATACTAGACAAAGCACAACAAAGCACATCAAAGCTATCTGCACAAGAGAGAGAGCTTCTCAATTCATCGATGGCACTGAGTAAAAACAAGCTCGTGCAAAAAGGCATCGACATGGAAGGAGTCACAGCTGCGCAGGCTCTTATATCATTCCGAGGAGAGCTCCTGGGCAGACTCCAGAAAGAGCGCGACTTCGCAAATGCAATCGTCAATCGAAGAGAGCAGGCTTTGCAAGCAGAAGAGAGACTCATCAAAGCAAAAGACGAGTACAACAAAGAATCCGAAGAAGAAGAAAAGAGGCAAGAGAGACTCGCGAAAGCCGAGGAACGCAGACTAGAGGCTCTTGCCAGAATGCAACAGATCCAAGCAGTCGGACAATCTCTCGCAGATAAACGAGTCGCAGCAGAGCAAAGAGCAAGACAAATCTTTATCTCTACACTTGAGCCACAGCAGCAGATTATCGAACAGACAAAAGAGAGAGTCAGTCAAATAGATCAAGCAATCGAGAAGATCAATCAAGAGATAGAAGCAGCGCAAGGTCTAGCGCAAACAGACAAAGACAGAGCAGCAGCAGCTGAAGTAAGAATCGAAGGAGAGCGCACAATCGCAGCTCTCATCGAAGAGAGACAAGTGATTGAAGAAGAAGGAGAGCTCAGACTTGACGAGCTCCGACAGCAAAACAGCGACAAGAACAAAGAGAGAATCAAGTCAGAGGACGAGCTCAGAAAAGAAGCGATGCAAAGACAGATGCAAGAGCTCAACATGCAACAAGAAGCAGTCGTCGGAACATTCAGAAATACGACAAATGCCATTGGTGCAATCATGAAGGCGACAGGACAAGAGAATGCAAATACAATTAAGGCTCTCTTTGAGATGAACAAAGTTGCCTCTCTTGGTGAGATTGCGTTTAATACAGCAAAAGCGATCACAGCAGCGCAAGCATATCCTCCTCCTTTCAATGGTATCATGATAGCCTCCGCAGTCGCAGCAGGAGCAGCGCAAGGAGCAACAGTACTCAGTCAAAGAGCTCCAGAGTTTCACATGGGTGGTATGACTCCAGACGAAAGCATCGCAGTCGTCAAAGCAGGAGAAGCTGTGCTCGATCGGGCAACCGTCGATAGACTCGGAGGAGAGCCCGGAGTCAATCGTCTACAAAATGGACAGACTGGACAGCCCGAGGTTATAGTGATGAATCCATACAAACACTTTGATCGATATATGACAGACAGACAAAGAGCTGGACTCTCGTCTCGTTCTGCACGCAGGGGATACTAATGGCAAACGTTACACCGACATACTTGAGAGGGTTTCTCGTTCCTCTTGCTCTTGGCTTTGAAAATGTATGGGATGCGCAGAGCTCTTTCACAACAGCAGACGAGAGAGCCGGAGATCCTGAACCGCAACAAAATAGCGCAATGCAGCTGATAGCAAAAGGGAGACAAAGCGGAGACTCTGATCTGACGATTGAAACAAAGTCTCCAGGCTTCGCGGGATATGGTGCGGGTTTCATCTTTGAGGACAACCAGACAAGCACAACCTTCGGGCGAGATCCGCAAAACAGTCTATCCAGATTTCAGAATCTGCAATTTTCAAGAATCTCTACAACACAATACAAAGATCCTTCTGCTCTTGATACGGGAGAAGGAGATCTGCTTGTATCGTACTTCAAAGATACGACAGCATCACATCAGATTCTCGTAGATACCTGGAGCCCAGACGATAGTGTATCAAGCGCAACAGTATACAGCGAGAGCGCAACAATAACCGGATACAGACTCATGTCCGATATGTGCATTCTTCCCGATGGCAGTTATCTTCTCGCTCACATCGCAGGCTCTTCGGACTTTGTGAACGTAAAGACGCACGTATCAGAGGACGGCTCATCATGGTCACAGCGATCAGAGAAGGCATTGCAAGACGAGATTGACATCGGAGTCACGTCAGGCAACACACACGATCCAAAGAGAATACGCATCGAACAAGCAAACGGAGTTATCTTGCTCTTGATCGAAACCGTTTGGAACAATGCCAGCGCAACAAAGAGAAACCGAGTCCTTCAATATGCAAGCACAGATCTCGGTGCGACTTTTCGCAAGATCTCCACAGACGACGAGATCGAAAGTCACTCTTTTCACAGCATCGATCTTTATGCAGACAAAGGCCTGTTTCGCTTTGCATTCTATGGAGACAAGAATCCGAGCTACATGACATTACCTTCTGCTTTTACCAGCGTACACTCCATGCGCGCAGCTGGAGCTTTTATTGTTGTAGACTCATCGATCAGTAGCAACGGGACAAACGATTACATGACAGACGGAGAGCTCTCGACATGGACAGACGAAGGAGCAAGTCATCACATCATCGCGCGCGCATCCAGTACAAGCGCAGGAGACTTTCGCATCTATTGGAGTCAGGATGCCATAGAATGGCGAGCAATGGGAGAGGACATCAACGGAGCAGGACGAGCGCTCAGGACTGGAGACGCAAACAGCCAGATTGAAAGGATCAAGGCTCTCTCTTGGATTGGAAAGTCTGTCATTGTCGCAGAGGCAGACAGCACTTCTCCGAACTATAGCGTCTGCATGTTGTCTCTTGGTGGATACTCCTCGGTGACATTGCCAGCGGCAGCGCGAGACAACGCAGCACGCGCAGAATGGAATCGGCTATCATATGGATACAACTACCCAGCTGTCGACATCTTCTCCAGCTTCACAGGAGTCAGTCGCACAGCAATCGGAGGAGGAGAGTCTCTTGTCTCTGGTGGCGTGTTCAACTCTGGAGATGAATACTGGACCACGAACCCGAGTATGTCCGGGATGCCTGTTGCCGACATCATCGACAAAGGTTTGCTCGTCCGAGCTCGTATACAAGAAATGAGCGGAGGCAACAACTCCACAAATACGAGAGGAGTCTTGCTCAAGATTGACGACACAACCGAAGACTATGAGATCGAAGTGCGAGTCTCCCCGACGCAGATTATCGTGCGAGACAACAATGCAAGCTCGAACGTCATCACGATCAGCTCCTTGTCTTTGGATACAGTCGATCTTCTAATTGCTTTGTCCTCTCGTACAGTCACATTATTTTATCGTGACATTGACACAGAGAACAATCGCCGGACATGGATCGACGCAGGAACATACAGCACACTCACAGACGGAGGAGGAGGAGGATCAATCTTGCAGCGCGTCAGATGGGGGCATCTTGCGTACGCAGCAGGAACACTTGAAACAACATGGTCAAGCGTATCTCTCGCGCAAGGCTTCCAAATCTCGGACTTGATACACGACTTTACAAATCCAGACGACTTGATGCACAGAGCATACCCAACAATCGAGCGCTTTGCCTGGGTAGCTGATAACGTATCCATCACGACAGCCAACGGACAAACATTCCTGGGTGACGAATACAACATCACACCAGACTCTGACTTTTCAATCAACAATGTATTCTATGCAAGCTCTCCGACTCCGCGCGTGACATGGAAGAGCGAAGCAGTCAGCTCGGGAGACGTGCCTGAAAACTTCATAGCGCTCAAACTTGATCCCGATACGAGTGTGCACGTAGACGAAGCACTCCCAAACGATATACTTGGTGTGCATCTCTCGGGCTACAACTTCCGACAAGCAAAGATCGAATACTACAGCTCATCGACATGGACTGTGCTTGATACCTTTGACACAGCAATCACATCGAAATGTGTCGCAGACGGTAGGACCATTCGCGGAGACAACTCAGCAAGCAATCAGCCATATTTCAGATACAACGAGTGCGCAGGATGGCGCGTGCGCATCCAAGTCGGAGCCGAGGACTATACATGGCGAACAGTCGTCAGCAACTCAGAAGGCAAATTCGGAGGCACAGCAACAGGAACAAAGCAAGCAGTCCTCCTTCTTGATTCTGCCGTCAGTATTCCCGGAGCAAATGCAAACATTGATCTCGTACCCAATAGCATGACGCTCTTGATTAATCTCAATGGTCAAAAGGTCGAAGCTCTCGGGCTTCGCATTCCTGCGCAGACTACGCTTGAAAATGATTTCAGAATAGGACTCATGCATATCGGAGCTGTAGTCATTCCGGGCAAGCAATACCAAAGAGGGCGCACAATCTCAATCTCGTCGGGCACTGAGACGACAGAGACACAGTCAGGAGTGATCTATGCTCGCAACTATCGTCCTTCTCGTCGATTATTCCGCATTGCATGGACGGAAGGGATCGACATCTCAGAGATACAAGGTGATAATCCTGATCCTGATTATTGGATCGCAGACGCAGTCTCTGGACAACCGATAGCCATTGCAAACGACGTTCCTGATCTTCTGCAAGGATTGCTTGATTATCTGCAAGGAGAGAAGACTCCGATCGTCTATTTGCCGATGATCTCCAAAGATACAGATCCGAGAGAGCTGCTTCGCGAAAATGAGCAGGCTCTCGTCATGCTTGTCGGAGATGTGCAAGTCGAGAACGTGCTCGGAGATGAGCTTGTCACAGACGGAGGTGAATTGATGCGATGCGCAACGATTACCCTCCAGGAGATCATCTAATGCGCTTGTATCCAATGACAGACTTTCTTGAGACGGAGATCTGCTTCCTTGCTGAAGTCGATCTCAAAGGCACCATATACAGGTTCTCTTCTTTCCCGGTAGAGATTGAGCTTGATTCTGGAGGCGTTGTCTTCTTTTCTGGACTCCTCGGAGATCCAAACTTTTCTCAGGAGCTGCAAGAGATCGGACAAGTCAAGCTGTCGACAAATAGCATATCAATGTCGCTGGTCTTTCCGTTCAACATCGCAGAGCGGCAGATGCTCGGGAATGGAATCGACAATGCAGTCATGACGCTCTCGTATATCACAATCAAGAAAGGAGTCGTGCAGCAGACATACGAAGATATAATCGATTTCTTCCGAGGAGTGATCAGAGAGCCAGTATACGGACATCCGAATGCAGACTCGGGATATGTAGAGTTTTCTGTAGAGAATGAGATCTATGTGAATGATACAAGTATTCTCAAAGCACTCAACGGAGACTTGACTCTCTTCGATAACTTCCCTTTCTCGAGAGAAGCCTTTGCAGGAGCCGGAGAACTAGAGAACATTATCACAGGAGGGATACTTCCTGCTCAAAACTATCATCTCGGCAAAACGATTCCTGCTGTCATTGGATCTCCTGGGCAGACGATCAGACGAGACGGAACATCGATCAACTATCCCGCGACTCCTGCCTATATCATCGGAGTCGATGTGACAGCTCCTCCTCTTGATGTCTTTGTCTGCATTGCTGGTCATGCAGTAAAAGCAGAGAGCGTCACGTTGCAAGACAACAGAGGCAACATATCGACGAGCAGAGACGTGTATAACGGAGTCGGGCAGAATGGACAGATCTTCGCATATGCCTTCTTCTTAGATTCTGATCTTGACTTCGATGTCAATGACGAAGGCCTCCAGTATTTCGTGCGATGGGTAGACGGAGGAGGAGCAGTCAGTCCGTACACAGGAGACGAGCTCACAGGAGGAGGAGACTTGATTGTCTGGTGTCTTGAGTCGCTCAAGATTGACTATGATAGAGAGGCTTTTGAAGCAGTCCGGCCCGTACTGAACGAGTATTCATTTTCAGGATACATCAATGACTCATCGATCAAGACATACGAGTTTCTACAAAAATACATTATTCCCTTTCTCCCGGTCACGCTCAGCACAGGCGCGAAAGGTGTCTATCCTGTTATCGATCATCGAAACACAGAACGCTTTGCAGCTCCGAGACAATCGATTACAACGAGTCCAGTATTCGAGCGAATCTCTCCCGTAACTCCGAGACAAAGCGAGATTGTCAATGAGCTCGTCGTACAATATGCAAGCGGATTCGAGCAGACTGTGTCTTTTGATTTAAATGTCGGAGGAGGCAGTCTCTCGCACAAAGTCGGAGGCAACGAATACAAAGGGATTCTGTACATCAAAGCAGATAGACTTGAATCTCTGGAGGCTCCGTACGAGATGGTTTCTCCTTATTGCATCCTATCACAGCAGATATACGGAGTGCAGAGTCAGACAATCGCGCTCGACTATGTCCATGATAGAGACACAGCAATCAAGATCGGACTGGACATCATCAGACGCAAATCTCTTCCCGAGAAGGTTTGCACATATAGAGCTGCATTCTCTTTCGGATTCTTGGCAATCGGAGACGTGATTGAGCTCACAGACACAGACATCGGATTGTCACAGGCAAAAGTCCAGATTGTCGGCAAGACTTATGACGGCGCGAGCTGGTTATATGATATAATGTTTCAAGAGAATCCAATCGATAATCAAAGGGTGTCGCAGTGAAATATATTAATTGGGGATTGAATCAGCCTCCAATCCTGAACAGAGTCGAATCTCTCGGATACAAGATTTTTACGCAGAAAGAATACGACTTGAATATCATCGGGATTCGTAGCCAAGATAGAAGGCCCGGGCTCTTTGATGATGAGATCAGAGTCTGCTACAAAGAAGGCTTTGATTGGATCGAAGAGCGATACAAGGCGACTACAGATCCAAGCATCGAACAGCACCGAAGCCCAGACAATCCCAAAGGAGTCGCAATCTTAAAGCCCGGACAATACAGAGGAGTCTACAAGATCGACAAACATGCAGGCAAGTACTTTGCACTATGCCAACGAGGAGCAGAAGTCACAGTCTACAGAGACAACAACAAAGACGAGCGCACAGACTATATCAACGAAGAGTCTGGATACTTCGGAATCAATCTGCACAGAGCGCACTCGCACAAGATTGTGCAGTCTACTCGAGCATACAGTCACGGCTGCCAAGTGATACAGAATCCAGCTGACTTCATGCGCTTGATGGGACTTGCTCGTCTTCAGGTTGGAATCGGATATGAATCTTTTACTTACACACTGATCGAGGCTACAGACGAGGAGCTTGATTAATGGACGCTAATACATACACTGACATCTGGATAAACTTGGCTACGAATAGTCCTTTCCTTGGTTGGATGATCTATACATATCTCCAGACGCAGAAGGACCTGAAGCAAACACGCGAAGACTCGAAGACGGAGCTCCGCGAGCTGCGCACAGAAGCAAGAGAAGAAGAAGCAAGAATCCGAGATAGGTTTGAAGCTGTGATCGCAGACTTGCAACAAGATCGAAAGATTCTTGTCGATGGTTTCTCCGGGCGCATTGATTCTCTCGAGAGAGGACAGAAAAAACTCTTTGCTCTCCTGGAGCCAATCAAAGAGCAGATGCAAGAGATCAAGATCAAAGAAGATCTCAAGAAGCAACTAGGCAAGGAGAGAGCGTAACAAATAGCGCACTCTCCAGAACAACCGATCAAACACTGTTGCTCTGTTCAGCTTCTTGTATAATAGATACGTCTGTAGAACGTCAATCCTCGCTCTGTGTCCTTCTTTCCATCCGAAGTACTCCCGGATTGAGTCCATGCTGACAGACTCCAGATTGTGCAGATGCTCCAGAGCCAGAGTCACAGTGTCGATCATTCTTCTGTCATAGCGTGTCTTGATGCCATTACGGAAACACGTCTCAGACAAGAACTCTTCGTCAAATCGCACATTATGCCCGACAAGAATGCAGCCCGATGTCAGATCAGCGACACGAGACATAACCTGCTCAGCATCTGGAGCATGAAACCAGTCTTTTTCATTGTATCCATTGATCGCGAGAGCTCTCGGCTCTGCATATTCGATATGAACAGGTTTGATCTTGCTTGTGTAGTTTGTCATGCCTTTCTTCGGGCAGACTCTGATGATTGAGACTTCGATGATTTCGTGCAGCTGCGAATTGAGTCCTGTTGTTTCTACGTCGATGAATGCTAATGGCTTTTTCATGATTTCCTCTTTTTTGTTTGCAGGTTGTCATCACACAAGATAACATAATAGAGTCCATTTTGAAAGGACACAAAAAGGAGACAACGATGAAAATACACATCAGCCCGAAGATGATCGCTCTCATGGTACAGAATGCCAAGACGAGCGAAGAGATCCAAGCAGTGCATGATCTCGTAAAAGAGTCAGCACATCCGTATCAACTCGGCTGGATACTGGAGCAGAAGATCAAGAAGATCAGAGAAGAACAACATGAACAGGAGACAAAGAAAAATGACTAAAGTTTATGATTATTCGCCTTGGTGCATCGTTACGACAGGCGAGCAATATATGACAATCGAATCTCTAGACCACGAAGATAATGTCTATCCAACTGGAGAGTATCATGTATGGAACGGACAAAAGCAAAGAGAACTGCTCAAATGGATTCGTGTGCTGTTTGAAGATCGATTGCTTCCGATGCAGTACGGAAAGATCAGAGTCTGGACAAATCCAAACAACAATACAGAAATACCTTGGCCACAATAGGAGACAAAGAACAATGATTGACTATGTAAACACAGAAGAGCTCAGTTTTGCAGATTGGCTCTCGCAGACTATGACAAATAACAACTTGAACGCATCGCAGCTCTCAAGAGCAATCGAAGTCAACCGCAGCACGATCTCTCTTTGGCTATCCGGGAAGAGATTGCCGAGCTGTGCTCTTCGCGTCAAGCTCGCACAGCATCTATCAAGTCTCGGCATCGACTCATTTAACCCGATGATACGAGAGATCCTCTGGAGAGTGCACGTCAGCGAATGGAGAGCAGAATGAGCCGCAGACAATTTAAGCAGAGCATACTCCCGACAAAGGCTCCTCCGAAATATACGAAGCTCCCGAAGCGCACACCGAATAACCGCAGATGCTCCGATCTTCAAAAGTTTCTTCTTGGACTCAAGAAAGCAGCTGGAGATCGATACTCTGATCACGACTTCGCGCAGGCCTGCTCAGTCAAGAAGGGAAGCATCAAGCTCTGGTTCTATGGCAGACCATACGGAGCACTCTCAGGAGAGAGCATTGCTCGTTATTTTGCTCCTCTTGTCGGCATCCGTCTTCCCGAGCTGCGCAGACAAGTCGAAGAAGCACGCGTCAAAGCATGGAGCGATCAATGATAAAGATCGGTAGCCTCTTTGCAGGGATTGGAGGCTTTGAGCTCGGACTAGAGAGAGCAATCCCGGGAGCAGAAACAATCTGGCAAGTCGAGCAGAATGCCTTCTGTCAGAAGGTGCTTGCCAAGCACTGGCCAGATGCAAAAATATATAACGACGTAAGGAACATAACAAGAGACAATGTAGAGCCGATCGACATTTTATGCGGTGGATTCCCTTGTCAAGACATATCATTAGCAGGAAAAGGAATGGGACTACATGGAAAAAAATCGGGTCTTTGGTGGGAAATGTTACGAATCATTAGCGAGTTACGACCGAGAATCGTCGTCATGGAGAATGTCGCAGCTGTGCTTATTCGCGGAGGATGCCAAGTCGTTGGATCGCTTGCCGAAATCGGGTATTGCACAGAATGGACAGTTATATCCGCTCGAGACTTTGGAGCTCCGCATCTCCGACGAAGATGGTTTGCAGTTGCCTACCCCGACAGCGTCCGATCCAGACAAACACGGCACCGGGAGCTTGATTCGACTCGTGGAGAAAGGAGTCAGATACAGCGCAGGAGATCACAGAAATCTGCCGACTCCGACAGCGCATCTTGCGAAAGAGGGAGGCTATCCGGCAGAATATACAAGAAAAACTCCAAAGTTAATAACGCACTTCAAAAAACCCAATACTGGGGAAAGACAAGTCCTGTCTCCCCTCTTTGTAGAGTGGATGATGGGATTCCCGATCGGCTGGACAGACTTAGAGCGTTAGGGAATGCAATCGTTCCTCAATGCTCGGAATGGGTAGGACAGCAGATTGTCAAGTCTGGATTATTGGAGGATATGATATGATTCCGATTATCTCAGACGACATCAAGAAGAAGTCTCTCGATGTCGGCATCATCAACATCAAGCACGAGCAGCAGACCATCGCCGGCATTGCATATCGTGTATCTATTGCCGATGTGCTGTCCTCAAGAGATACTGTCTATCGTGTCACAACCTACGAAGAGCCCGAAGGATTGAGAGACTATGCAGTCTGTCTTTGTAAAGGTGCATT
>Ga0208767_1000865_pt1 | contig 24750 bp, 39 predicted proteins | sample VirMetDEL_Mar_21_FD_184514 | JGI IMG/M metagenome (GOLD analysis project Ga0208767, IMG submission 184514) | Aqueous microbial communities from the Delaware River and Bay under freshwater to marine salinity gradient to study organic matter... | ecosystem: Environmental > Aquatic > Marine >... | reverse complement strand
GATGCCGTACGCCACGGCCTCGGCTGTGTCAAGGTTGGTCTGGGCTGCTGCGATGTGCGTCCATCCCAGTTCCTTCGCCGCGTGCCAAGTGCCATTGCCTGCAATGATGGTTGAGCCGTTGCTGTGCAGCACGATGGGCTTGGTCTGCCCGAAGCGGGCAAGGCTGGCTTTGATTGCTTCGATGTTCCGCTTGTCGTGCTTTCGGGCGTTGGACGGGTCGGGCGTCAGGCTGTCAATACTGACGGCTAACGGCTTGAGCGATTCGTGTATATCTGTCATTGCTTCCTCTTTCTTGGTCTTACCATCGCCAAACCGAACAACAGCATCGGCCCGGCGAACGGCACAAACCTATCTGGTGGATCGGGCAGAAAGCCAGCCGACAACAGTGGCGGGCTAATCTCTGGCTTGAACGGTGGCAAGATGCTGCCGGGTATAGCAGTTAACACAGACCGTGACACCGTGAAGCCCAAGTCAGGCATGCTTGTGCTGAGCCTTGGCTTGGGTGCTTGCGGAGTACTGGCAGCAATCGTCGGATAGATCAACTCATCGTCAGCCTTGCTTGCGTCCCCAACTTGCAGCGTGTTCACAACCTCGGTGACTTGCGTGAATCGGTCGAAGGCTTCCTTGCCGATCAGGGTTGACAGCACAGCCACAGCAATCGCCATGCGTTGGTTGACCTTCACGGCTTGCTGCTGCTGCTTCTCGCACTGGCTCAGGGCTTGCCGCTCATCCTTGGCTCGCTGTTCGCACTTCGGGCAGGTCATGCAAGCGTCACCGTTTGCCCGCTCAGCAGTCGCACTTGTATCTCGCCTTGCACCTTCATCGGGTTGGTGTTGGTCACGCGCCGGTTGCTGTCACCGCTTGAGATACGACCGCCATTGATCGTGCCGTTGCCGATGGTCAGCGTGGCGTTGTCATCAGAGTCTTTCAGCAGCAGTTCACCACCGTTGAGTGTCAGCGTGGTGATCACAGAACCCGAAGATGCAACTTGACCGACACGACCATTGGCACTGGCGTTGACAATCGTTGCACTTGACTCGAACGCACCAGAAGCGTTCACGGTGTTCATGGGGGCGGCTGACGTTGCACGGCTACCGCGTCCAATCCGTACGTCTGACGGCCCTGCCGCACTTGCAGTTGGATCGTCTGTGATGATGTTTGCACCAATGGTCACTTGGCTTGAACCGGGCGAGACAACGATATCGTTGATCGTTGCGCGTGTGAGAGTCAGCACCCCGGTCGTGGTGTGGATGTGCAGCCGGTTGATTCGCCCTGCGGATATGGTCATCTCACGCGGCATTGCGACGATGTGCAGATCCTCGACGAACGGGCGTATGCCGATGGCACAACGGCTCGAAGCCAGCACCATTGTTGTCGCACTGATCTGCAATGAGCCGCCGCCAAGCGTGCCACCGTACGAGTCAGCCACCCGGAACTCACGCAGGTTCACGGCTTTCTGGTTGCTGTTGCCAACGTCTTGGTTGTTGCCTGCGAAGTAGACGAAGCCACCAGCAGCCGGTACGCCGTTGCTCCAGTTGTTGCTGTCGGTGTACGAGTTGTCTGTGCCTTGCCACAACGTGACAGCCTTGCCGGTTGCTGCCGCTGCGCTGCTGTTCCGGTTGTCAAGTACAGGTAGAACCATCAGACAAGGATGAACGTGTCACCGTTCGCTGGAGCCTCAGTGAGAGCGTTGACCGTGAACTTGCCACGACCGCCGCTCAGTGCGTAGTCAGTCACCAACTTCTGCTGCCCGGCAAGGTTGCCCGTGACAAACAAGCAGATGCGGTCGTTGAAGTGATCCGCTGTGGCTTCGCTTGCGTTGGTCTCGAACGCCGTTGTGGTTGGCGTGAACGAGGTATTGTCAACCGAGAAGATTGGGCAAGAGTCCATCATGGCCTCGAGCCGGTCAGCCGCAGTGCTGTCACCGCTGATCTTGACTGCATCAACAGGCTGGTTGCTCGTGCCATCGGTGTAGTCAGACAAGTTGGTTGCACTGGTGGTGCTGTCATCAATCCGCTTGACATTCACAGCCACGACGTTGTTGCTGTTGTCAATCGCAGCGTCAAGGGCCGCAGCCGCAGAGGCGTCACCGTTGATCTGCTTGGTGTTGACCTCAAGCACGCCGCTCGATGATGTGACGTTCGAGTTGCCAACCTGCGTGACATCCACTTGCAGCGTGTCATCGTCAAGCACCAATGACTCGTACGCTTGGGTTCGCATCGCAACGCCCGAAGCCAAGACCGGCACGAACACGTTGGAATCCACAAGGCTGATGCTGAACTGCCCCATGTGGTTCGTATTGGCACTGGTGAGTTCGAGCGCCCAGATGCCGTTGGCAATGTGGGTGAAGTCGTTAGTGCCGCCGCTCGCGGTCAGCGTGAGCGTGCTGCTTGTGGTGTCCTTGATCAACCGTGCGGTGATGTCGCCGGGCGTCAATGAGGTCACAGGCTCGCCGCTGGTCGGATCAAGCAGCGGCCCGATTGCCACGGTGGTTGTTTCGGCTTGCTCGATCAGCCCAAGGTTCTGGCTGGTCACTCTGCCGCCTGCACCTGTACGGGCTTGCACCGAGAACGTGCCAACGACGGCACGCACCGATTGCGAGTCAACCGTTCCAGCCACCACCACCGAGAACGTCGAGCCAACCGAGTAGAACGAGGCGTCACTGCTGGTCGTGATCGTCACCCGGTGAAAGCCGGTCAGCGAGTTCACATCCACAGTGAGCGTCGCACCCGATGTGGAGTTCGACGTTGTGCCGTCCTTGTAGATCACAACCGATCCGCTGGTGATGGTTGCAGCAGCACCGGCTTGGCTGGACGTTGAAAAGAAGGCGTTGACTGAGTCGCCTTGTTGGATATCACCGAAGTTGCTCATGCTTGTATCAAGCCTCCATCAATCAGGCCGGATGAGATTCCGTATTGCACGCGGTATCCGGGAGCCGCTGACTTGTACGGGTGGTCGCTTGGCAGGTTGGCTTCCAAGCCATATTTGTGAGCCAGATAGCCTTCAATCTTCTGGCGTTCGTTTGTGTCGAGAGTCGCACCGCCAACCAGTACTTCTGCGATATCGCCGGTCAGCGGATTGCCACCGACTGCACTTGCACCAAGGTCAAGCACGTTGCTGTTGCTGATTGAACCGCTGTTTGTCGTTCCGGTTGTGGTCATATCAGAACCGTTGACAAACCCGTTGCACGAGGAAGAAACACGCGAAGCCGTCACAATAACGAACTCGGTGCGGCTCCAGTTGCCTGCGGACTGCTCCGGGATATTCGTAGTGCCACCAATGCGGGCTTGCAGAACACCTGCCGCCGTTGTCATCAAAGCAAACGTGGTGTTGCCTTTCTCAAAGAAGAACTGCGCACCGCCGTCATCAGTTGACTTGAACACCGACGCCATCCAGATATCGCCCGTGCCAACGTCAAGGGCTGCAATGTCACCATCGCTCAAGATGTCGTTGCTGCCGTCGTACCTCACCACAGGCTTGCTATTGAGTTCGTTGGTTTCAAATGTTGGTTGGCGTGCCGATGTGGCTTGACTGACAGTATTGCCGTTGCCGCTTGAATCTGTCCACGAAGACACACCGTCGCCGTCATTCAACGACAACGAATCGGCCTTGTACCACGCGGTCAAGGTTCCGGCAGACAGATAGTCGGGCGTCCAGTCAGGCATATCACTTCTTGAAGATGCGGTCGCTCAAGAGTCCGAGGAGCGGTCGCCCGATCCACGCGCCGACGGCAAAGGCGATGATGTACCCCGAAGCGATGGCGAGGAAGGAAATAACTTGATCCATGTTCTGATCTCCTTGAAGTTCAGGGCCGCGACTCCCGCTGTCACGCAGAGTCCGGCTATCAGTGTGAATACGAATATCTGCGACTCCAGCACCTTCGCCAGAATCGCCATGAGAACTGTGAGTGCGATGCCCAAGGCTACTGGAATCCAACCCCGGTTGCCTCTGGTCACGAACAGCAGACCGCCGCCCGTCAGTATCAGAAGCGTGCCGCTGAACTTCAACGGATCGAGAGCGTGCGCCACTTCCGTGCTTGGTGTCTCCGCTATCGCTTTGGCAAAAGGGAAAGACAGTCCACCCCCCTGAGTGGACTGACAACCAAGCATCAAGATGGGCAGCAAGTACCTCATGATCCGGTCTTGCCCTCCAACCGGGCAACGCGCTGCTCGACTTCGTGCGTACGGTTCTCGATGAGTTGCACCGCCGCTTCGAGTCGATCCACGGCACGCCGCAGTTCGTCGATCGCAGCCTTGACGCGGCCTGCTCCAAAGACAACACCAAAGATGATGCTGGCGGGGGTTATGAGTTCGGGGAAGAGTTCTGATTGCATGCTTGCCCTGCAAGAACGGATACCAGATCAGCAAGACGCTCCAACCGAACCATCACAGCCCAATTGCGGTCGTTGTCTTGACGCATGAGTACCACCGGCACGCCGCCGTGGCTTTGATGTTCATCGGCTGCATCTGTCTCAGCCTGAAGCAAGAAGTCAAGCGAAGCAATCCGGGCGCGTCGTTTGACCTCAAGGTGCAAGCCCTCAACGCCAGTGAGGTCAGAAGACAACTTGCCGTCTACTTGTGCCGTGCGTCTGACGCTCAGCCCTGTGGCATCCTCCCACGCCTTGGCTGCTTCGAGTTCGCCGCGCTTGCCCTTTTGTCTTGAGTTGGTCATGGCGTGCGTTGTATCTCAGTCCAGTGCTTCTTGCTCATCGCCACCGGATCAGGCTTGGGCTGAAAGTTGTTGTCGCTCTTCCGGATGCACCCAAGGCAGAACGGGCCGCAGCCGTCTTTGGCATTGCGTTCACGAAGGAAGGCAGCCACCGGCAAGTGCTGGCGGCAACCAAGACAAATACGGCTGGTTCTATTCATCGTCTTCCTCGTCATCATCGTCTGCATCAAACTCGATCAGCGAGTCTAGGTCGGGCGGGTGCAGATTGTCCCAATCGTTCCACAGCGTCAACTTGGCCTGCTCGACCGCACCAAGAACTTCGTGCAGCGACATATCCCACTCGACACCCATGTACCGGCAGCACTTCAAGATGGTCATCTGCAACTTCACGCTCGGATCGGTAGCCATGGCTTATGTCTCCTGAAAGCGGACAAGTTCCGCCTCCCAATTCTTTGCACAGAGCCGGTTCGGTCTATCCGTCTTGGTCTCCGCGATGAGGCACGCAGCACCCCATGCAGAGGTATCCATACGGCTCGCCCAGTCCGGCGTGAGCGGCCCAAGAGTACCAACGTTCGCATACCAGTAAGGCAGAGGAACTTTGCGGGTTCGGTAGCACTGTGTGGGCGGTACGGGTCGGTGGGTGTGACCACGCACGAAGAGGCGATGAGAATGGCCGCCAGTGATGTTGTTGAACTGCAACGCCTCCAACTCGTCTGAAGTCTGCCCGGCATCGAAGCCATGAAAGAAGACCACCTGCCCAATCTGTACCTGCCCACGCTGGTTCTTTGCATACGGATATTGCGCCCACTTTGAGAACTCAGGCCACCGGGAGTCGCGGCCTATTTCGATCATGTCCCGCAGAGCCTTTGGAATCCGGCGCGGATCACGCTTGAAGATGTTGTCATCATGGTTGCCATTCATCCAGATCAGACGGCAGGACTCAGGCAAGGCTTCCCGGATCGACCGCAGGAAGTTGCTGGCATGCTCGAACTCGTCAGCAAGCGTGTGGTCATGCTCGCCTGCGTGGACGCTGGCTGCTGCTGCTTCGAGCAGGTCGCCACAGTGGACGAAGTGGGTGAGGCTTGGGCCAACGTCATCGAGCAACTCCATCAGCCTTGCGTGAGCCACAGGACTCGTGAAGGGCGAGTGGCTGCATGAGATGGCTGCGATGCGTGCCGTGTCCACATTTGTATATCGGCAGTCGCGGTCTCATTCTGTTATACGCGCACGCGCGCGCGGGCAAACTGTCCGAACCAGTAAACAGACAAGCCCGCAGAAGTGAGTCAAACTGCGGGCCTGCTGGCTCACTTGATCGGGAGGCAAGGAGCAAGGGAACTGAGTTGTCGCCCGAAGGCTAGAACCTCACCCGCACTTGCGAACGAATGAGGCTGGCGAGTAGTCCATCCACACGCCGCTACAGAAAGGAAAACCGCCGCTGGTCGCCAGATCAACGACGGCAGGAGGGTGTCTGCTAATGGTACAGCCTTGCCACCTGATTGCAAGCAATCTGCAAAAGTTCTAGCCGACCGTCAACACCAAAATGCTTCCGGTACACCCGATACACAAAGGCTCCCTCCTCACGACTGAAACCTACATACTTGCACGTTTGAGTCAAGCCAAAGTAGTCGCAGGACGATCCAAAGAACTTGTAAGGCTTGAGCCACTTGAAACCATGGAATCTAGATGGTGGCACGAGAGCCATTCCCTGCATGCGTTCAATCGGCCTGCGTGGGCAGTAGTGGTTGTAGAGCGTGTCCATCTCAAGCAACTTGCGTCGTAGTGGTGATTTGGGCTTCCTCATAGTTCAAACAACGTTTCTCGGTAGACCGGGCGATACAAGTTGGCCTTGCGTCCGTACCGGGTGACACCGACTTTGCCTGACTTCTCGATCAAGCCCTTCTTGACTAGATAGTTAAACGTGGCTGAGCATGACTGGTGCGACATCTCAAGATCGAGTTCCGCACGGTCGCATGTGACCAATCTGGCTTTGGTGATGTACGCCAGCACCTTGGCGGCGACTGTGTTTGATTTGAGTGCGAAGGCTTCGTTGCTGCACTCGTCATTGGCTTTGGGCTGCTTGCCCTTTCCTCTTCCTACGGTCATGGGTTCCCTCCAATTAGAACGGTAAGTCAAAAACCAACTTCGTCAGATGTTGGTCAGGTATTTCAATCTCAAGCACGTCGATCAGTTCAAGGATCTTGGTGCGGTTGGTGAACTCCTCGGCCTCGTCAGTGCCGTGTTTGAGTTCCAGAAAGTATTGCTGGTGGTCGCTGCTGTAGCCATAGGCCACGCTTCCACTCGGATGGTCAACGGTGTAGTGGCTCATTGTCTGCCGAACTCCTGCTTGATAGCACTGCGAAGATACGCTGCCGGTTTGTCTGCTGTCGCAATCCGAGAGTCCAAGTCTTGCAACCAGACCTTTCCTTTTGCGGGGCCGTGGATGCCCTCTACAAGCCTTGGGAGAATCATTGAGGTAGTAGGCGTCAAACCGTTTGCAACGGCCCAGCGGGCAACCTCGACCTTGTATGGCGAAGATTCAGGATCGAGGCCAGCAGCCTGCAGCCTTGTCTCCGAATCGGTAATAGATTCAGTCAGTGATTGCTGAGGCTCTTTCTGTCTTTCTCTCTCTCTTTCTTTCTTTGGCATATGGGTCGGCAATGCATCCGCATATGCGCTAGCATTATCTCCTTTGCCCCACCGGGTTTGCGCTGCTTTGCGACCCTTCGCTACTCGATCGGCTGCGGCGTCCATTTCAGCCCGCATCCGCTCGTTGTAGAGGCCATCAGATTCCTCATCGACTTGGAACTTGTCACGGATCGCCTTCCATGTGTCAACGCTCATGCCGTCCGCCAGACGGCTCAGGCGGTCGAAGTCGTTGGGCAGTTCGCCGGACTGAGCCTGCCAGCAGAGAAGGCGGATATACGCACCCACCTCTTCGTTGGACAGGTGAGCCGTGCCAGCCATGAACGCGCCGGGATACCACTTGACGAATGCGAAGTTCATACCAAGTCCCCCTGAAGGCTTTGGGCTGCATCGTCCAGTTCGATCATCTGACCTTGCAGCCTGATGATGAACTGGTCAAGCGTGTTCAGTTCCTGATCTGTCGGCTGCTCAGCCATGATGTTCTGGCTCAGGTCATTGATGCACTGGCTCGTGACAAGTATGCGCTTGGTCACTTCGCGCAGATGGTTCATGCGTGCTGGTGTCATGCTTCCACCTTTCCGAACTCAGCCTTGGCTGCTTCAATCACGGTGTCAATGATGGCCTCAAGTTGCTGCTCGATTTGCAGCAAGTCTTGATCATGCCCGGTGGCTTTCAGTTCCACGGCAGTCTCTTTGATTTCTTTGCACTTGCCTGCGATCGCCAGCAGGTCAACGGCTTCAATGTGAATGGTTGTCATGTCAGTTCCTCTCTGGGTTTAGTTCGTACCATAAGGTTGAGAATGCGACCTCTGCGACTGCTGGCACGACTGCGTTGCCGAGGGCTCTGTTTCTTGCTTTGTGTTCTCTTGCATCGTCCAGTTCATCGGGAAGCCCATCAGAGTGTCCACCCACGCTGCATTCAACTGTGTGCGGCGGTTCCCATTCGTATTGCTGTCTGTTGGCAGATGCAGGCCATCTTTGTCCTGATGAGACTTGATTCTTGGCAGAAGTGCCTTCTCTTTCAAGATATTGAAGTTCAAAAAAGCGTTTGCTGTTTTCATTGATAATGCTCCCCTGAACACTGCTTTCCTCAAGGTTGCTATATGTCCCATGTTGTTTGCCATCGAAGCAGTCGGGGTTGGAAACGCCAAGTATGAACCATCGCGTCCGTTGGTGTGGTGCGCCAGTTTCGCTCGCTGTGAAGCAGCCAGCCGTCGATCTAAAACCCAATCGTTCCAAGTCGCACAAGACATTGTGGAGTACGGAATGGTGTCCCGGTGATTCTGCTGAAGTGATCCCCTCAACATTCTCGAAGAAGCAAGCCCTAGGTTTGAGAACAGCAAGCCCTGAAGTGATGACGGGCCAGAGGTGTCTAGGGTCTTTGGTCGCTTTACGGCTACCACTGAGACTGAATGGTTGGCAGGGGAATCCGCCAGAGACAATATCCACGCATCCTCGATACTTTGACCAAGGGAACCTGTGAAGATCCGGGTAGATAGGTGCTGCATCCAACTCACCTTTTCGCATCTTTTGCTCCAAGATTGATACACAGAAGGCTTCCCGTTCCACCATAGCCACTGTTCGCATGCCTTCGATGCATCGGTGCAGTCCGAGGTCGATGCCTCCGATACCAGCGCAGAGGGAAAGATGGCGCATGTCATTTGACCTCCTCTTGCATCTTGCGACGGGTCTGGATCGTCTGCTGAAACTGTTTAGGCAGGCAGTTCATAGGAACCATGAAGGTGATGCCATACGCCTTCATCATCACAGTATCGTTCTTGGCGGGCATATCATCCCACCGCTTTGCTTCGCCGCAGAGTCGGCACAAGCAAGTGCTGTCGCTTATCTCTTGCCAATCGTGCAGGCACTCTCTTCGCCTAAGCACGACCTCGCCCGCTGGCGAGATTTGTTCATCTTCGTGGTGATCGTCTTTAGGATCACGAGTTTCGTTCGTCCAAAAGTTCATATCAGTTCCTCTCTGGTTTCGTTTGGGTTCGAGACCACCGCCCGATGCGGTGGCCTCTGGCTGTTCTCATTAGAACGGAATCTCACCCTCGTTGATTGGCGCTCTGGTTTGTTGTCCGAACGCAGCCCTAGGCTCTTCGTCCAACTCAACAACCTCAGTTACTTTGAGACTGAAGAACCGCTTGCCGTCCTTCTCTTTGACCCATGCTGCGATTTGCAACTTGCGTCCTTCGATTTCAAGCGGGCCGCTGTATGGAGGTCGCTTACCACCTGCCTCGCCATTGTTGAACAAGGCACCATTTCCAACGTCGTTGTACTGCTTCATGCTGTTTCCTTCACTCTTTTCAGCCACGCTTTCAGCGTGACCACAGGGACTTCTTCCAACTTGCTGGCCTTGTATTTGGGCAAGGCGTCAAGCAACTTCTGCATCTGTTCATCGGTCGCCCGGTCTTCAATCTCAACCGCAAGGCCGACGGCTTCTTGCTCATCGTGCTTGTATGTTGAATCGTCGCGGGTGTCCACTTCCAGACCGTCAACCCGTGGCAGCATCAAGATGTCACGCAGCCAGTAGGAGAACGCTGTGGTTAGTGCGGCACTCACTGCCTTGTCAAGCGGGCGACCGTTGCCGGGAATTGCAGGGTATGTGACCTCTGCACAAAGGCAGTCTTCTTCGGCTTGCTGATCCGTCGCCAGAGCCACGCAGAAGTTGTTGATCACCATGCAACCCAAGTCGGTTTGCTGGATTGACCACGACCGGCGGTAGGCCACAAGCCCTGCGTCGTGCAACGCCTTGCGGCAAGCCTTCAGCATGTCTTCGGCGCTGGTGTAGTTGTACCCGTGGTACTGGTTCTGCGAGCCTTTGCCCACGGCTTCCAATGATTGTTGTGCGGTCTTCAGGGCCGTCCACACGTTGGCCTTCCTCTCAGTTGTCATGGCTTACGCCTCCTTTGTGACAATGTTGAACTCGGATTTCGAGCCACCTTGAAGTGCGGCCCACTCTTTGATGATCGCTGCTGCAATCTGTCGCCCGCCACGGTAGTTGATCCCACGGCGTTCGGCTTCGTCAATCACTATGCGAATTGCTCGCTCGTCATTGATTTGGATGGTCAGTGGCATTTGCTTCATCTGACTTCCTCTCTTGGTTTTCATAGGCGGTCACAAAGTCTGCCGCCAGATCAGACGCGGATCGGATGTTCGGCGCGCTGCCGATTCGGATGTCGTCACCATTGAGCCTGTCACGAACGATCCATTCGTCAGCAGACTTCTCGATCACGATACGGTGAGGTGCATTCATCGGGTGAACTCCTTCAATGCTTTTTTGACCTTTGCCCAGTAGCGGTCAAGGTTCTCTTTTTTCTTGCCCGTAGCACGCAGGGCAGCAGGGCCGCCGTTGTGCATACGGGCCATGGCTTCGGCTTTGGTCATGTCTTCAGGGATGCGGTGCGGCTTGGCGTAGCGGGCCATGTACGACCGGAAGCAAAGCACGCTGGTGTCCAGATCAAAGACGGCATCAGGCCACTTGCCCTTGATTTTGCTGTCTGTGAAATAGGGCTTTCCGATCTGGAATGCGCCCGCGCTGGTATGGTTGTCGCCCCAGATTTCGCCAGTGCGGCAGTTGGTTTCGACCTTCCAGATGGCACGCTCGAGCGGTGTCATGTCGATGCTCAGGGCTACGGTTGCAATCAGTGTGGTGATCATGTCAGTTCCTTTCAGTTCGGCAGAGTCGCCGGATGCCCACCCCGAAGGGTGGGCGACCGGGGGCTGTGCGTTTATTGGTTTTCTTGAATCTCAATATCGAGTGTAAAAATCTCTTCAGCAATCTCGCTGAGTGCATCCCATTCGACTTTTTCGACTTCAGAAAAATCCTTGCGGCCATCTGCGTTTAAAAACTGGTCTACGAGTTTTTTGACCATTTCTTCTCGTTCTTGTTCAAGGGTGTTCATGTCAATTCCTTTCCGAGCGTTATTGCCCGATGTCCTATCATACACAGTCATCGTCACAATGCAAGTCGGTGATTAGACATTATCCAACATTTTTCAGACTTTTTTCCGATGATGCCTGTATGGCGAAATTCATGGGCTTTGAGAATGTAGAAACGTACACGGCCTACGACCGGCTGACACGGGATGCCCGCGTGTTCGCCGCTGAGTGCGTTCTACGGGCCAAGCAGCAGGACAATGGGCAAGCAGCCGCCGGGATGCAAGAAGCCCTCTCAGACGCCTTGTGGCAGGTTTGCAGCCACGGCTCAGGACGGGAACCCGAAGGCGTGGTCTTGCTGGCGATGGCCTTGCTGGAACACTCAGTGCAGCAGATGGCCCACGGCGAGTTGCTTGTGGCGTTGCACTGGCACTTCGTCGGGCAGAAGCCCGGTGATCAGTTGGAACTCTTCAGCCAAGGCTGATCGTGCTGCCGACGGAAAACGAGGCGTCACCGCCAAGCATGCTGATCGGGTTGGACACGGTGGCGTTGTTCAAGGCCGAGTCAAGCAGCAAGCGACCGCCGCTGTAATTGTTGACGGTCGTGATCGTGTACCCAGCCGTTTCATTGTCGCGGCTGCTGAATACACCGTCATAGATGTTGAGCGTGGTGACTGTCCCGCTGCTGCGGTAGTCCACCGATCCGCCAGTGTCAATCGTGATGGTTGGGAACGCTGCACTACCACTGGTCTGCACCGTGCCACCAAGCACGTTCGCCGTACCGCTGATCGTCGATGCACACTCAATCGTGCCTTCACTTGCGGTGATGTTTGCCAGCCCTGTGATGCTGCTCGACAACGCAATCGTGCCGGTGCTGTTGCCGTTCATCAGCACAGTGGTCACGGCTGCGGACGATCCGACCGTGACTGTGCCGTTCAATCGAGAAGCAAGCAGCGTTGTGATGGCGGTGCTGGCGTTGCCTTTGAGCGTCAAGAATGCGTCAGAGGCAGAACCGCCGGTGATCCTGAAGTCAGTCCAAGTGCCGGTGATGTACGCTTCGGTTCCACCTGATGCGAACTCGCAAAGCGGGCCGTCAAGGTCAAGCGATGTTGTGCTGTCACCAATCGTGCCGGTGAACCCTTCGCCAACTCTGAACGTGATACCAGTGAGGCCAGTTGCCGCACCGCCAATGGTGTCACTGCTGCTGTTGATGATCAGAGTGTCATCGTTGCTTGGTGCGGTTCCTCCCCAGTTGGCTGCTGTTGTGAATGTCTTGGTCGTGGCTGACTCGCCGCCTGTCCAGATCAAAGTGTTTGGCATCAGTCAGAATCCTTTGCTGGCATCAATTCGTTGAGCCGTTCTTGCCTTTGCTTGCAGCCACAGCCTTTCGGCTTCAATCGCCGCAGCGGTGTCTTGTTGATATATCGGGCAACCTTGTCACCCAGTCCACCAATGGAATCACGGCCCGCGTCTTTGCAGGCTGCACATTCTTCTTCGGTCGGGCGCTCGTGCCGGTTGAGACCGCACATGCGTTGCCGGTGATAGATTGTCAGATGTTTACAACTCAAGACAGAGTCACCTCTGGTGGGGGTAGTTTGTCGGGTTGACCGAAGCCACCAAGGTTGAAGACTTGTGTGACGCCAGAAGGTAGCCCATCTGTCAGCCTGTGATATCCGCCAACGATCGGGTTGGTCATGCTTTGCAAACGCAATAAACCTGCATTAGTTCCCCACGCAAGTACTGGAACCGAGGTGGTTGGGAAAGCCTCAACACCTCTTGCAGCGTTGTTGGTTGAGTTGGTGCTGATCATTATGTCTTGCCGGATGAAACCAATGTGCGCATCCATCATGCTGTGCGTGTAGTTGTGATCCAAAGCGAATGCGCCTTTGTATGATCCAGCAGACGAATCTTGATTCGTGGTGGGTGTTGTCGTTGGGGGGAACTGTCGCATCCCTGCCACTTTGCCGGAAACCCCTGCAATATCACCCAAGTCTGGTGCGTAGGTGACATCTTGCATAACGTCACCAACCCGACGTTTGTGAGGTACGAAGTCAGACTTTGGTGTTGTGGAAAACGCAACGTTTGTCCGCAGGATGCCTTGCAGATTTGAGCCTTCGCCAATAGCAAGTTGCGCATCACCAACTGAAGATGATTGGCCTCCAAAATTTTCTTCTTTGCCTAAGGAAAAGTAGTAGAAAGGGATTGAAGGTGCTGAAATGGTTCGAGTGATTCCAGCACCACCATCAGTCCGCACGAATGGTCGCACAGCCCGATACCCAAACTTGATGTAGTCAGAGTCTTCTGGATCCTGATCGTCAAAGCCCGTGACTACAAGAACGCCATCTTCGAGTTCCACGGTCGGGTTTGAAGCACCACCGGCTACAAACTTTTCATATGTCTTGTTTATTGTGTACGTTTCAAGGGGACTGCTTGAAGATGTGGCTCGGAACTTATAGACGAACTCAAGAGTGATGCTGTCAGGGAACTGCTGCGTAAAGTCAAAGAGCAAACCTTGGTGGGCAGCGCTGCCGTAGTACCGGCCTTGCTCTGGTTTGACGCATTCTTTTCGTGGGTTGTATCCGACCGAGAACGTGACTGCATCGCCGTTGAAGTCGGTGCTTGATCGTTGCTGCACAAGGGCTGGAGTGTCAGAGAACTCTTGCGGCAAGAAGAAGAACCCACCATCTTGCACCTGATCAATCAGGTCATCAGATGCCGAACCCGGCAGACCCCACACGATCCTTGTACCACCAACCTCGGCTAATCCTTGGAAGTCAACCCGGCGACCGCCTTGCTTGATCCGCCAGCCTCGATGTCGGAGCGAGAATATCTTGCCCAAGTTTGTGCCGCCCGTGATGTCATTGTCAGGCCACCAGACCGTGGGGTTGGAGTCGTTCCACACGAACCTAGGATTATCACCGACCGTGATTGGCTGACCGAACGATGAAGCGCTGCCACCCTCGTACAAGACGAAGCCCGGCGAAACCTCTACAACGTCATTGAGGTCAACCCACCAAGACAGGTTGCCGACGAGTATGCACTGCTCAGGGATCGCAATGACTGGCTGAACCTCGATGTACCGGATAGGTGCAGCAGGGAAGTCGCAGCAGCAACGTCGCTTGAGGTTCATTAGTCGCAGACACCATCAAACTTGATGGCTGAGTAGAACATGCCAATGATCGGGTGCTGCCGGTTGTTGCCTGTTCCCGGATCTTCGTCAACAACACATCGAAGCAGAGACAGCATGACAATCGGCCCAACTGTGGTGTGGACTGTATCCACGATCCCGCTGCCGCTGACCGGGTCATCACGATGCACCGATGGCATCACCGCCACGCGCTCGGGGTAGCCTTCGAGATTGACACCCAGCATCGAACTGTTGCGGTCTGAGGGCTGCCCAAGTTCGCTGCCGTTGATGGCAGGAATGAACGTGTCGTCACCGGGTGTGCCGCTCGTCCTTGCACCAGTTGGCACGGTGACAGTCACGCCATCGTTGATCGTGAACTTTAGTTCTACTTCTGACCAGCGGTAGTAGTAGAACCGGCTTGGGTTTGTGAATGACTGTTCACTTGGGTTGATCAAGTTGTACCCGGTGATTTGGGCCGGGAAGGTCACGATGCCTTGGTCATCATCCCTGCTTGGCGGTCGTTTGCCTTGTGACTCTTCCGTTTCATAGATCGACTCGGACATCCGACGCCACACATCTGGCGTGAACTTGCCAAGCCCTTGCGTGATGGGTGGTATGTTGCCACTCACAGACGGATACCCAAAAGCCTGAAGTCGAACTTCCGTGGGAACGGTTGCACCCAGTTCACAAAGAATGCGTGCCGTGCATAACCAGCAGGAGCACCCGTCACATCACCACCAAGTTGCACCTTGCCTTGTCGTGAAGCACTGATTTGTGCCACTTGGATTCGGTGATAAAACTCGTCAAAGGCAATCGTGTGCTTGATTGCATACCGTGTGCCAAACTCTGTGTCACCGAGGTACTGCGTTTGAGCGCCAAGGTAGACCAGCGTGCCTTCTGGCGCACCCAAGAACTTGCCCTGATTGCGTCGGCCTGCGTATTGCAGCAACGATGCGAGATACGATCCAGCCCTTGCTGGGTCGGTCACAATCTCGATGTCAACGACTAGTTTGGCTTCACGCACAAGTACGCTGGTCGGCTTGCCACCAGAGTCAACAGGTGTGCCGCCAATGTCTGGTTGTGATGCCAATGGCAAAAGTGTAAAGCCTGCGTCGGCTGGATTGACAAACGGCGAGAAGTCTGCACCAGCATCTTCTGAGGTTCTGTATACATCGCGGAACTTGGCATCAATGGCAAGGTTCCACTTCTGCGAGAACTGTTCAATATCAGTCGAAGGCTCACCAAGCAACTGCTGTGTCTCGTACTCGAACACCACACGCCAGACGAGCGGGTTGTCAACGTCACGCTTGGACTCCACACGCACAGCCACCAGCGTCGGGTAGTCCGGGTGCGGATCGCCCATACGAACACGGGTGAACCGGATGGCTTGGTAGTCGGTGTCGAGTTCGCCAGCCGTATCGGATGACACCACGAACCGTCGCTTGGTCGTACTCTTCGGCTCCTTCGAGTCGATGATCAGACCGCCACTGTCTTTGACTTCGTTGCTTGTGATCGTCATGCGAATGCTGTCCCTTGTCCAGATACCAGTTGACCAAGAAGGCGGTTGGCCTCTTCGAGCAGACTAACTTGTGCGTTCTCTGCCGGTGATGATTGCGGGACGGTAGCAGAACTCTTGGCGATTGAAGCAGCAGTCTTGAACGCACCGATGGCGGTCGTGCCGCCGACTGTTGCGGAGATTGACTTCTGCAACACTTCTTGCTTTTTCAGTTCGATGGTTTGATCTTTGACGGCCTGCAACGCTTTGATCTGAGCATCAAGCGTGCTGGCAATATTGTTGAACCCTGCTGACTCAAGTGAGTTCCTTTGAGCAATCAGAAGATTGATTTGGTCTTCGATTGCCAACTCTTCTTTTCTGATGTCACGCAAGTCTGCTTCATCTTCTTTGCCCACCAAACGCAGGGCTTGACTCTCAAGATCAAGTTTGACTTGTTGTGCTTGAACACCAAGGCTAGTAGCGCGCAACGACAATTCTGCTTCAAGTTCTCGTCTTGCTTCTTGCGCAAGTTGAAGCCTTGTTTCAAGGTCTGTGATTTCATCAAGTACGTCTTGCCTGCTGGTTCTTATTGTGCCACCCGGCCCGACAAATTCACCACCGGCTGCCCCTGACTGAAGCCGCCGTTCTGCATCTCTAATCTGCCGCTCTAGGTCTGCAATATTCTTCTCAGTACCAGCCTCAAAGCGTGCAGATGAAAAAGCGTCAGCAAGGCTGAATCCAACCCCCAAGATTTGACCAAGCACAGGCGTGTTCTTTGCCGTGCTACGAAGCAATCGCTCGAAAGACTCGAGTGAATCTCTTGATCTGCCTACTTCGTTTCCTACTTCTTGAAAGGCTTTTGCAATACCACCAACGATCGTGGCGACTGCGGTAAAGCCAGCGACAACTCCAAGGGCTGCTGATATCTGAGACTGGAACTGCTGAACTTTGCCGGTCGCCTCAAGGAAACCACCGCCTGCTGCATCACTCGCGGTGTTGGTGGTGCGAGTCAGTTGCTTGAGTTTGTCATCAGTCTTTTTGACTTGCTGTTCGGCTTTTCTCAAGCCTTCGGTCAGCGGCTTGTTGTCAGCCGTGATCTCAACATTCAGAGAGCCTGCTTTGATATCAGCCATGTGTCACCTCATCTTTGCAAACGCCTCGACTTGCTCCAGTAGGCCGTTCCATTCTGGCAGCGTTAGTTCTATCGGCTCGCCAACGCCGGGGAAGAAGTGGGCAATGTACGCCCGCTCTTTCGTCCAGTCCCGGTGAACCAGACTCACGCCCGGCCTCACGCTTGATTGTTGGCAACGATCTCCTCTGCATCTGGATCAATCTCTTCTGCCTGCTCGTCGTTAGATTCTTCCCACGGGTTCCAAAGCCCGCAGACGGCAGCCGAAGCAGATGCAAGAGCAACCAAGTCATCAACCGCGTCAAGTACGTCAGGCTCTTTGTTGGCTCCTTCAAGGGCTGCTGCAACGAACATCCTTGCACCAAGTTCGGTGTACGCCTGCCGCTTGACTTCTGTGCCTTGATCCCACGCCGCCCGAAGTTGTGCCACCTCAGCCATCGTCTGCTTGTTGTCCATTCCAACGGCACGGCAATCATCAATACATTCTTTCCGGCGAGTCTCGAAGATCCGGTGGCCTACCTCGTGGATCTGTCGTACGGTCAGACGCGGCACAATGAACTCTTGCCCATCCAACGTGATCGTGACTTCCTTGTTCATGCTGTTCCTCTCAGGTTAGGCGGCAGCGAGACTGTGGATTCAGTCCAGTCCCGCCGCCGCTTGGTTTCAATACTGACCAGACGGTTGATGTCGTTGGTCAAACGATAGAGCGAGATAGCACAACGCTGTGCTTCCTCAAGTGTTTCTGCGGAGCAGCCGCACTTCCTCGTGATGATCTTGCCGGTCTTCAGCCCTTTGAACTGCACAACCGAGACCCAATCATCAGGCGACTTCCTTGCCATGCTTAGGTTTCATCCCAAGTCAAGGTGATGTCACCAGTGAACTCGCCGTCAACACTGATCGAGGCATCACCGCCTTGCGTGCTGGTGGGTGACACGTTGCCAATGACAGCAGTACCAGACCACTGGCTCAAGTTCTTGGTGGTCGATCCAGTTTGCAAAGTCACAGCCTCACCAGCCTTGCTGAAGTTCAGCACATCTGTTGAAGTTGGCATTGGCTCGGTTGTGCCTGCGTTGTCTTGCATGATGCCAGAAGCAGAGAATGTGCCGGACATCAAGCCGCCACGCTTCTGTGCGAACGAATCAGCAAACGACGTGACATCAGAGACAACCTGCGAGAAGGTTGCTGACCAAGTGTTGAAGAGGATGTTGTGGTTCGCAACGGTGCATTGACCATCGGATCCGGTGATACGGTTTGCCATGTGTTGGCTCCTTAGGTGACGGCCCCAGTGCGAAGCCTGAACTCAGTGATGACTCTAAGGTACTCGCCCTCGACTGAGCGAATACCGTCGTTGGTACATTCGATTTTCGCACGCCCGTGGTTGTCGATGCTTGGCGTGCTGTTATTCATAAGCGCAAGCAGTTTGGTTTGGATGCCGCCGAGGGCTGTCATACCATCCTGCTTCCTGTTGTAGATATCGACTTGGAACAGATAGTCCTTGATTGTGCTGCCGTTGAACGTCTGCTCAAAAGGTGCGCTGATCAGTTGGAACGTGGACAGCGGCACGGCTTCCATGCTTGGGGCTTCCTGCTCGTAGATCCGACCGCCAACGGCTGTATGGAACGAGCCGCCACTGGTGTCGCTGATCAGTTGCGTGTAGAACGCTTTTACAACGTCTTGGCTCATCGTCCACCTCGCTGTGCCGCGAACTTCTTGAATACGTCATTGGCAGCATTGATGGCGGCTTTACGCATCTCTTTGACATTGTTGTTCAGCGAGTCACGCATGTACGGTCTGGCTGCTTGGTTGATCACGCGGCCCTTGCTGTCTGAACCAACGAACCCGAACTCAAGCCGAGCCGCGTAGACCAGCGATGTGCCAACGCGCACAAATGGCTTTTTGCCTTTATTGTTTCGATCATCAACTTGGATGCTTTGACCAAGTGTGCCAAGATTCCGATACGGGCCAGCAGGTGCAACTGATGGTGGGTTCGGTGGCCTTGATGACTTGAGGTTGAGACGCTCCTTGATCTCTGTTTGCAGCAGTGTGCCCGCTGCGAACACTGCACCAGCCGCCATCTTCTCGCCAAGTTGCATCACCAGTTTGTTGTTGAACTGATAACTCATGCCACCGCCGTTGAATCTTCGGAGCAGTCAACCACAACGTGGGCAAGGGACGCAGCACCAGCAAACATGCCGGGCTTAATCACGCCGACCACTTCCAAGAACCGCACGCTGCTGTCTGCCGGATCGGTGAACTTCAGCCGGTTGGTTGGTGCGATGGTCACGCCTGCATCGAAGTACACGCGGTGCGTGATCACGAGTTCGTCACGACCGGCTTGCAAAGGCTCCGACGCTCCAGCAGGCTGAATGAACCCAGTGACGGTTGAGCCGTCCGAGTACGTCAGCACCGGGAAGCCTGACGCATCGTTCGCGGTTCCGGCGGTCTGAATGGTGATTGACACGCCATGCTTTGTGATGAGTTCGGTGACGCTCATGACTTCCTATCAATGAACTGGGCCAGAAGTTCTCTGATCCGCTCCGATGATCGGATGGGATCGGATGCACGGGTGTACGAGTATGAGCCGATTGACTCAGACTGCATGGTTGGGTTCTCGGCCTTGTTGCTGTAGGCGTACTGCACCAACTCAATGCAGGCTTGTGCAAGGTCAGCAGGTATCTCGGTCAAGCCGTCATACCCGGCATCGTATTCAACAAGGATGCCCGCGAAGGTTTCTGGCATCGGCAGACCTGCGTCAGTCCGCTTGCCAAAGAACAGCATGTCAGCAGAGTCAATGAACTCAAGCGTGGCACGGTCATCGTGGATCCGATACGGGATATCGTCGCGGTCAGGGAAGTAGATCTGTGCCGATGAGAGCATGACGTTCACGCCGCCAGTGCGGAACAGGTCTTGACTCAGGCAGTTGGTTGAGAGCGTGGCGTCATAGCCGGTCGTGGCGTTGATGTGGTTGACCAAGCCTTGTGCGGTTTCCTTGCCGCTGGCTGTGAACTCAAAGTGAGTTTCTGTCTTCGTGCCATCCGAAGCATGACGGGTCAAGTCAAGCCGGTTGTCTCGAACTTCAACGATGGCACGAAGGTCGGTTGAAGTGTCGCTGGTGACGGTGAACGCCAACTTGCTGCCGATGGCAACACGGGTCACGCTGATCACGGGGAAGTTGCGAAGCCGCAACCGCCGTTGCCCGGAGCCGTTGTATGACTCGCGGTATGACTGCTTTCTGAAGTTGCGGTCGCAGTACCGCTCGATACGAGTTGACTCTGCGTTGATCAGGCGTTCGATCAGGGCATCATCGCCGGATGTGCCAACCCCCATGTACGCCTTTGCATCAGCCAGAGATACGAGTGCGTTGTCAGCCAGAGCCATCAGCAGTCTCCTTTTCCCCCCTCAGCCCGGCAGCCACGAATGGACTGCCGGGCCTTTGAGAGGAAGGTCACGGGTGTGAGTGATCAGATGACCACAACGCGGCCTTGCCAGTCGGCGTCGGCTGCGGTGATTGGTCGCTGATCGTTGAGGGTAAACGCTGCAACATAGTTGCTGGACGAGGCAGGCCCGTCAAACGAGATGGTGATGTAGCGCTTCCGACCACGCAGGTCAACGAAGTACAAAGCACAGCCATCATCAGCGGCAACGTTGGTTGGAGAGGTGACGGTGCTGGACAAGTCAGTGCCGGAGATGTCGGCTTGACCAGATCCAGAAGCGTCGGACTCTTGCAACTTGAGTGCTGCCATAGCGCCATTCGACCCACCAGAGGTGAAGAACTGAATGACGAGATAGTCAGCGTTCAGGGTGTCAATCTCCTTGGTCGTTGCCGAAGCGTCAGACTCGGAGAAGTGTTTGAAGGTGATGTCTTGAAGTGAAATCATTTGGTATCAACCTTTCAATTAGGAAGCAGCCGTCTTGAGGGCAACGATAGCACCAGCGGCGCTGCTGTCACCAACATCGTGGCAGTTGATGTCAAAGCGAGTCGTACCACGAACACCGATTTGATCGGACTCGAAGTAGCGGTCTTCGCTCACGGCAATCTCGGTAGGCCGACGGTCGCCCATCGTGGTTCCGAGTTCGAGTGCGCCGAAGTAAGCACACAGTTGAGAGTTGGCTTGAGTCTTAGGCAAGACGTCAGCAAGCACGACTTCGTAGCCGAACAAGGAAGGCACAGCCACGCCACCAGCGAGTGTGAGGTTGGTGTTTCCGCCAGCGTCAGCGAGAAGATCCAGAACCACGGTGTGGTAGAACTGGGTGGACATGTACCACTTTGGTGTGCCTTGCGAGAAGACGTACTCAGGGGCCAGACCAACAGTGCCGGTGAAGTCAGCAAGAGTCAACTCAGAGTACTCGTTGCCAGAGCCGGTCTTTTGACCAGCAGAGCCAACAGCGTTCTTGAGTCCGACGATGCCGCCGTTGCCAGAACCACCATCACCGTTGAAGCCTGCTTCGTCTTCTGCGTTGGCAAAAGCACGGGCCACTTCGCCAGCCAAGAAGTCGCCAAGATTCACAACTGAATCTTCTGCCAACTCGCGGCTGTATCGGGTGAGGGTGGAAGCCTTACGGGCAACCAAGGACACTTGATCGAAGGAAGCATCGGTCTCGGTGATCGAGGAACCTTCACCAACGAACGAAGCGGTCAGGCCGCCAGCGATTCGGTTAATCAGCAAGGTGTCTCGGCTCATGTTCAAGACGCGGGTGTTCGCACGGAACTTGCCGAACTTGGCACGCAGGTCGATGATTGCTTGTTCAAGTTCGTCAGGAACCAAGAAGCCACCGAGTGAGTTGTTGCCTTCGCCGTGGGCTTTGATGCCGTAGCGGTCAGACACCCACTGTTGGGCAGACTTGTTGCCCATCGAACCCAAGAAGAACTGACCGATACCGTGTGCGGTTTCAGCGTCCTTCAAGTGCTTCAGATTGCCAGTGGCACTTGGAGCGGTCACGACAGGCGTAGCAGCGGCAACACGACGGCGACCTTCTGCGGCTTGCTTCTTGACCAGATCAGCGACAAGAGCGACAGCGGACTTGGCAGCCTTGTCCTCTTCTTTTTCATCTTCGGTCTTTACAGAAGCCTTCTCGACTTCTTCCTCAACCTCAGCACGCACAGCGTCGGCCTCGTCTTCCATTTGCATGGCAGCCACGAGTTCGGCGATGGTCATGTCTGGCTTGAGGTCAACCATCATTTTCTTTCGGATATCTTCCGACATGGGTAAACCTTTCATTTCAGATTCAATAGAACTTCGCTCTGGCTGAGTCGCTGATGCCTGCTCTGCTTCTCCAACTGCCTGCCGACAGTTGACGCTCTCAGGGGTCTCGCACGATGCCTGCGAACAATTACATACATCGGCTACGTCGCCGGTGTCATTTAGTTGCTTGGTGACTTGAACGGCAATGGCGTCTTCGTTCATGGGCAAGGGTGCAACGCTGTACTCCAGCATGCGTGACTTGCTCACGATTCGCTTGATGTCATCACGACCGTATCGGTCAAAGTCTTTCTTGGTGGGCTGGCGCACTTGGGTGTACGCAAAGCCGATGCTAAACGCCTTCACAATCGGCGGATCAGAGGCGAACATGGCGAACACCTCATCAGGCAGCCACTTGCCCTCGTAGCCTTCAGGCCGCTCAGGGAACTGCGTGACCGCCATGATGCCACGATCAGTGTGCTTGATGCTGGTGCAGACGCCGCACGGGGCTGCGTAGTCGTGGTTATAGAACACCGTGCCAGTCTTCTTGAAGCGTGAGAAGTCAATGCCCTCAGGCACGACCACCTCGCCTTCTTCGTCCACGCGATCCGTGGTGATGTACGCAAGCACGCTGCGCTTGGGCTGATCAATCTCGATGTTCTTGATCGACAGTTCACGCCAGACGGTTGGCACATCAGACTTCAACCCGTATTCGGTTGGGTTCAGTTCATTCATCAGTCAGTATCTCCAAGCACGGGGATGATGTCGCACCGGCAGTTGGGGTGAAGTGGCGCACCTTGCACATCGCCATATCGGACGGAATAGGTGCCGCCTCCAGCAGAGATGGTGTCACCGTTCTTCCAGAAGGGTTCATTGAGGCCGAAGACCTTGGCTGTGCCTTTCACGGCAGTCTGTTGGCAGAACGGGCAAGCACCTGCGGCGAGTTGCCACTGCTTGCCACGCACCACGCCGGACTCTTCCCACCCAAGCCGCTCGCCTTCCACGAACGCACGGGCAGTCTCAGTGCGTGCCACCACGGTCGCTCGCTCAGGGCTGAACGCATAGTCAACGCTGATCTGGTCTGCAATCTGCTGTGCGCTTTGGCCTTGCTCCAAGCCGCGTGCAATCACCGTCCGCGCTCGTCGCAAGGATGCCGCAGCAGCCTCACTAGCAAACTGCTGTGAGTACGTTGCAGCAAACTCAGCCACACGCGGGTTGGTCACATCGAACGCACCAGACACGCCAACCTCGTTCGTGCCGAAGGTGCTGCCGGATGCAGTCGCCTCAGCCATTGGCCCAGCAACTGCTTCTTGATATTGCACCTCGAAGGCTCCCATAGCGGTCAGCAATCGCATCAGGTCTTGCGGGCCAAACTGCTTCTTGCCGCCCTTCGCACCAAGCAGGGCGTTGATGATCTCACGCTTCTGCTCGTCGAGTACCCGCACCAAGTTGGTTTGAATCCGGCGTGCTGGGTTGGCTGGTTCGCCTGCTCGGATGTCTTCGCTTGCCGGTTCTGGCTCGTAGTCCTCAACGTCTTCAATAGCCTTGCGGGCTTCCTTGGTACGTTCGGGCCAGTCTTCTTTGCTTGGCCCGTCGAACGCCTTCTTCTGCATCTCCGGCTCCATGCCGGTCAAGAAGGCAACCGCACGCTTGGTGGCTGTGCCGCACTGACGGTAGGCAATAGCAACCGCTTGGTCACGCTCGTAGCCCTCAGCCATCAGCACCTCGATGCCGCGTGCAACGCAGTTGTCAAGGCTCTCACCTTCTCTCCGCGATACCTTCTCTCCGCGTTCGTCTTCTGCGTCCATGCGATCACGAATCGAGTTGGCCCATCGTTGCCCGGCATCGCCACCCCACAACGCCCACGCAATGCGACCGGCTGACGGGTAGCCGTCCTCACCACGCTCAAAGCCTTCTGCTTCTTTGTCAACCTCATGCCGTGTGAAGAAGTTGACCATTCTGCGGATTGTCTCAGGCGAGACAGACACGCCGTTGCTCAGGTCACGCGCACGAGCCACGCCGACCTCAGTACCGCCGCGTCCATGCTCGGCCCGCCAATCCAAGCCGCGCTGTGCCTCTTCCTGAACGTCAGCAGGCGGCGTGAAGTCAATGTCCTCATACTTCTTCTGCTGATCCTTGATGGCTGCTTCGTAGTCACGATGCGACGAGCATGGCATGTAGATCACGCCGTCATAGCCGTAGGCATCGCCGGGGTGTTCGTGGATGCCATCACAGCCAAGCACCTCGGCACGGCTCTCGGCTTCCTCTGGCGTGGTGTATACGTCAGGGAAGTTCTCAAGTGCAGCCTTGGCGTTCTTCTCTTTGCTCGACAGCGGGTGGCCTTCGGGCAGCAAGTCAGTGTCATATGGCTTGCGCTTGAACTTGCCGGTTTTGAGAGCGTGCAAGAATCCGTTGACGCGAGCGTATGCCCACTGCTCAGCACCAGCCACGGTGGGCCGCACTGACGATGGGTTCTGACGGTAAGCACCAATGCCACGCTCGAAGACAGCAATCAGCGTGCGTGTGTTGGTTCGCTTGCTCTTGGCATCGCCCACTTCTTCGTTGTGTTCTTCGGCCTTCTCTTTGAGCGTTTCGCGTACCTGCGCGCTGACGGCCTTGATGCCCTTG